>Ga0079995_1059805_pt1 | contig 275870 bp, 266 predicted proteins | sample FaiFalFF_MnMetaG_2_FD_69198 | JGI IMG/M metagenome (GOLD analysis project Ga0079995, IMG submission 69198) | Freshwater microbial communities from Yellowstone National Park, Wyoming, USA - Fairy Falls C (FF_Mn_C) (SPADES assembly) (version 4) | ecosystem: Environmental > Aquatic > Freshwater >... | reverse complement strand
CTGGGCCACCTTCCCCTCCGCAAGCACTCCACCCCCCACCACCACGCACCGCCTCCCCCGCAGGTCCAGCATCACCGGGTAGTACACGGCCGTCACCCCGTCCGCTGCTGGAGGTGCTCCTGCAGGGCATGGACCAGGGGGCCGATCTTCGGGTGCTCGGGGACGACGGAGATCCGCACGCCCCGCTCCTCCAAGGCCCGGCGCGCCACCGGGCCTACGGCGGCCACGGTCACCCGGTGGTCCAGAGCCTCCCGGAGTTGCTCTGGAAGCCCCATGGCCTCCGCCACCTGGAAGAGGTGGGTGACCTGAGGCCGGCTCGTGACGAGGAGGGCGTCATAGGAACCCTCCACCAACCCTCGGACGGCCTCCCGCAAGGACGCCCCCTCCTGCGGGATCGCCCACCGGTACGGGACTGCGTCCACCGGGTGAGCACCACGCCGGAGGAGGTAGGTGCATAGCGCCTCGTTGCGTTCCCCGTAGTGCTGCACGAACACCCTATGCCCCTGTAGCTCGACCGTATCCAGCACCGCGCACACCTCGGCGGCGGTGTGGGGAGGGGGCGCCTGGAGGGTGGGTCGGATCCCCCAGCGGTGGAGGACGGCGGTGGGCTTGGGCCCGCGCACCACGATGGGGAGGATCCGCAGCGCCTCCAGGAAGGGTTCTAGGAGTCCCAGGCGGTCCGCAAAGCGCTGCAGCCGCTCGGTCCCGACCCCGGTCAGCAGCACCACCCAGTCCACCTTCCGATCGCACAGCGCCTGCAGCGGCCCGCGCACCTCTGCGAGGTCTGCGTCCACCTCCGCCACTGCGGGGACGCACACGGGCTCCCACCCGGCCCGCCGCAGGAGGTTGGCGAGGACATCGGGCATCCGGGACTCCAGCACGAGCACGCGCAGGGTCATGCGGGAGCCTCCCACCGGTACCCCCGCTGCGCGAGGAGGCTGAGGACCTTCCCGGCGCTCACCTCCGGCGGCTCGCGGTCGGTGTCCAGCACGAGGTCCGGAGCCTCCGGGGGCTCATAGGGGTCGTCCAGGCCCGTGAAGTTCGGGATCTCGCCCCGCAGGGCCCGCGCGTAGAGGCCCTTGGGGTCCCGTTGGACGAGGACCTCGAGCGGGCAGCGGACGTAGACCTCCAGGAACGCGCCGATGCGCTCCCGCGCCTCCCGGCGGGCCTCCCGGTACGGGGAGACGAGGGCTACGAGGACGACCACGCTGTGGCGGACCAGGAGTTCTGCCACGTAGGCCACGCGCCGGATGTTCTCCAGCCGGTCTTCCCGGCTGAACCCCAATCCGCGGGAGAAGTGCTGCCGGACCACGTCCCCGTCCAGGATCTCCACGGCCCGGCCCTCTGCCCGGAGCCGCTCGGCGACCCGCTGCGCGATGGTGGTCTTGCCGGATCCGGGCAGCCCCGTGAGCCACACGCACACGCCGTGGCGGGAAGGAGCTTGAGTTGTGCCCTCCGCGGTCAAGTTCTCCACCTGCACCCCATCGGCCCGCACGGCCAAGGTCAGCCCGATCCCGTCGGCCCGGAGATTCACGGTGAAGTGTCCCAGGGTGCGCATCTCCACCCGCACGAACTCGAGCTGCAGGCCCCGTAAAGCCCGCAGGGCCTGGTTCACCTCCTCGAGGTGAGTCTGCAGGGCTTGCCCGCGGGGCGTGCGCCGGAACAGGTCCGTCCAGATCCGCTCCCCCTCCGCGAGATCTCTGGCCCTGGCCCGGCCCGTCTGGAGCACCAGGACCGCTAGTCCCTCCAGCAGGTCCACGAGCTCCAAGGGGACTTCTCCGGCGCGGGCGGAGGCCGCGAGCTCTAACACCCTGGACTTTTGCGGCTCCCGCAGGGCCCGGCCCAGGACCTCGGCCTCCTCAGCCACAAGCCGCGCTTCTTCTTCGGTGAGCTGGATCCGCTCCCCGCTCACGCTTACTGCCCTCCCGCGGCGGGCAGTTCCGTCCCGTGGGCCTCCTTCAGGATCGCGTGGGCCTCGTGCTCGAACCCGCCGGTTTCGATGGGGCAGTGGATCCCGCACTCCTTCGGAGCCCCCACCTCCCACCACCACCGGCCCGCCCGGTCGTCCTCGCCCGGCTGGATGGGCCGGGTGCACGGGTCGCAGCCGATGCTCGTGTAGCCCTGCTCGTAGAGGGGATGGATGGGAACGCCGTGGGCATAGAGGTAGCCCCACACCTCCTCTTTGGTCCAGTCCGCCAGCGGGTTCACCTTCACGATGCCGTCGTGGTCGTGGTCCAGCTCCACCTTCCGGATGTTCGCCCGGGACGCCCACTGCTCCCGGCGCAGCCCCGTAATCCACGCGTCGAGCCCCTCGAGGGCCCGCACGAGGGGCCGCACTTTCCGGACTTGGCAGCACAGGAGGCGCAGCGGCACGGACTTGTAGAACAGGTTCACGCCGTGCCGCCGGACCATGGCCTCCACCTCCCGGTAGTCCGGGAAGAGCACCTCGAACCGCGCCTGCGGATAGTGGGCGCGCACTTGGTCCATGAAGGCGTAGGTGGCCTGCGGCAGGCGCCCGGTGTCTACGGTGATCACCCGCACGTCCGGCCGGAGGCGGTAGGCCATGTCCAAGATCGCCATCCCCTCAGCCTGGAAGGCCGTGACCACCGCGACCCCGTCCCCGAAAGTCTCCAGGGCCCAGGCGATCACCTCCTGGGGCTCTCGGTCGTCGAGCTCGACGCTCAGTTCACCGATCTCCAGGTCGTCGAAGGTGAGCCGTCGCGGCATTCCGGCACCTCCGTACATCTACCCGCCCGAGAGCGCGGGCAGGATCGTGAGCTCCTGACCCGGCGCGAGGGGGGTCTCCAAACCCTGGAGACCCCGGATGTCCTCCTCGCCCACGAAGAGGTTGACGGAGGGGTGGACCTGACCTTCGGGGGTGAGGATCTGCTCCGCAAGACGCGGGTACCGACTCCGCAGAGCCTCCAGCGCCTCCCGCACCGTCTTTGCCTCCACCTCCACCCGGTCCGCACCGTCCGTGAAGGGGAGGAACATGCCCGGGATGCGGACCACGGGGCGCCGCGGAGCCTCCTCTGAAGCGATCTTTGAAGCGACCTTTCCGAGGGCGATGGCCTGGAGGGTCTCATCCGCGTGCCCGTCCACGAAGTCCCGAAAGGTGTAGCCGTTCCCCCGCTGGGCCCTCTCCTGCAGCCACGCTTCCACGAGGCGGCAGATGACCTCCGTGATCCGGTCTTCCGGGATCCGGCGCAAAAGCGGCTTTCCGATGGCGGCCCGGGTGCCGAGACCTCCCCGAAGGCACACATCATAGGCCTCCACCCGCACCCCTTTTTCGGGATGAACCGTCGTGGTTCCCTGGAGCCCGATGTCTCCCACCCAGTGGTGGGCGCAGGCGTGGGGGCAGCCGTCCGTGTAGATCCGCAACTCCTCCACGGCCCGCCCGAACCGGTGCTCCAGCTCCGCCAGGATGTCCTTGAGCTTTCCCTTCGTCTCCGCCACGGAGTAGTTGCAGAACTGGTGGTCCGTGCAGGCGATGGACCGGCCGTAGAGCTTGTTCCGGTGCGGGTCGAGACCCACCCGCCGGAGGCGCTTCACCACCCCGTCTACCGCGCCTTCGGGGATACCCGTGAGGATGATGTTCTGCATGCGGGTGAACCGGGCATCGCCTCCGGACTCCCCCAGGAGCTCCCCAAGCGCCACCAGCTGGTCCCCGCGTACCCACCCCATGGGGACCGGGATCCCCACGTACATGAGCCCCTCCTGCTTCTGGGGGTGGATCCCCAGGTGGTCCGTGTCGTGGGTGGGGGGAGGGGCCTGGCCGTCCTCGAGCCGACGGCCCAGCCTCTCCTCCACCATCGCCCGCACGCCCTCAGGCCCGTAGTCGTCCACCAGGAACTTGATCCGGGCCTTCGCACGGCTCAGGCGGTAGCGGAGGTTGTGTTGCCAGGTGTCCGTGATGGCCCGCAGGACCTCGATGACCCCTTCTACGGGCTCGGCCGGCACAAAGACGCCCAGGTCCCGGGAGATGCGGGGCGTGGCGGAAAGGCCTCCCCCTACCCGCACCGCGAACCCCGGGCGCCCGTCCTTGCGTACGCCCACGAGGGCCACGTCGTGGATCTCGGGGGCGTTGCACTGGGCGGGGCAGGCGCTGATCGTGTACTTGTGCTTGCGGGGCAGGTTGGAGTACTCCCGGTTGCCGTAGAAGAAACGGGCCACCGCCTCCACCACGGGCCGCACGTCAAAGAGCTCCTCCCGATCGACACCCGCCAAGGGGCAGCTCGTGACGTTCCGGACCGTATCGCCCTCCCCGCCCACCGTGGTGAGGCCGCAGGCCTGGATCTCGGAGAGCACGTCCGGGAGCTGATCCAGGCGGACCCAGTGCAGCTGGATCCCTTGCCGCGTGGTGAGCTCCCCGTAGTTGCGGCCGTACCGCTGGGCGATCCGGCCGATGGCGACGAGCTGCGCTGGGGTGATGCGGCCGCCGGGGACCTTGACCCGCACCATGAAGGTTCCCACCTTGGGCTTGTCGTGGGTGAGGCCCCACCAGTTGAGCCGCACGATGTCCTCTTCGGGGACGGCTTCGTACCCCCGCGCGATGAGGTCGGGGAGCTCGTGGAGGATGTCCAGGGGGAACTTCTCCTGCTTGAGGCGCTCGATGGAGTTGCGCTTGAGCACGAGCTCCCAGCTCACGTCCGTCTGTCCTGCACCGGTGACCTGTACCGCCATGGGTTCCCCTCCCCTCAGCGCACGCCCTGGGTGACCCGTTCCTGGGCTGCGGAAAAGTGCTGCAACAGGATCTGCGCCACCTCCGGCCGCATCACCTGCGGCGGCGGCAGCTGCCCAGAGCGCAGGAGCTGGCGCACCCAGGTGCCGCTGGGATTCACCCGCACCTCCGGCGGGTGTGGGCAGCTGCGCTCCGTGGCCATCCCGTCGCACCGTGCGCAGTAGAAGGCCTCCCCGAAAAAGAGCGGCACGATCCCGATGCGCTCCGGATCGAACCGCTCAAAGATCCGGTGGGCCGCGTACGGCTCGTAGAATCCGCCCACCCCCGCGTGGTCCCGGCCGATGAGGATGTGGGTGCACCCGTAGTTCTTCCGCACGAGGGCGTGGAACACCGCCTCCCGAGGCCCCGCGTAGCGCATGGCCGCGGGGAAGACCGCGAGCAGCACCCGATCCCGGGGGTAGTAATGGGCCAGGAGCACCTCGTAGGTGCGAAGCCGCACCGCGGCCGGGAGGTCATCCCCCTTCGTCTCCCCCACGAGCGGATGCAGCAGCAATCCGTCTGTGACCTCCAGGGCCACTTTCTGCAGGTACTCGTGGGCCCGGTGGACCGGGTTGCGGGTCTGGAACGCAGTCACCGTGCGCCATCCTGCACGCGTGAAGTGCATCCGGGTCTGGGCCGGATCCAGTTCAAGTCCCGGGAACGCGGGAGGCGGCCGATCCACAAGCCAGATCTTGCCGCCCGCCACCCACGGGGACTCCCGGAGCAGGCGCGCCACGCCCGGATGTCGGAGGTCTGTGGTGCCGAAGACGAGCTGTGCCTCTTGCTGGAGCTCCCGGCGGTAGACCTCTGCCACCTCCATCACCGCCAGGAGCTTTGCACCTTGAAGGGCCAGCTGGTCGCCTGAGGCGATCCGGCGGGCGATCTCCTCCGGGACCGGCAGGGTAACGGGCAGCGTCCAGGGAAGGCCATCGGGCAAGTGCATCTCGTGTACCACGGAGCGGTACGCTTCCTGCGTCATGAAGCCTTCAAGAGGGCTATAGGCTCCCGTGGCGATGAGCAACGCGTCCGCGGCCTCCTTGGGCGCCAGGAGTACGGTCGGGAGGTGACGGGCTTCTTCCCGAAGGGCCTGCGCAAGCGCTCCCTGGGCAACACGTTGGACCAGCGTTCCGCCGTGTGGCGCGATCACGGATCCACCTCCGGCTGTGGCCATCTCCTCCCCGCACCGGAGACGGGCAAACCCGCCCCGGTCACAGGAGGAAAACCTTATTCGCAGAACTCAGGGGGAATCGCGGAAGGGATCAGGCGCCCGCCACCCGACGGGCACAGATCTCCTTCCGCCGGATACAGATGCACAGGCAGCGGGAGAGGCAGCGATCAACCCGTCGCATTCCCATGGCTGGGCTTAGTGTACGCAAGGGGCCCGGCTCCCGTCAAGCGGGAACGGACCGAAGAACGGGATTTACCGGGCCCCTACCCTTGCCCGGTACTGCCGTGCGGCCTCCGAGTACGGAGCGGGCCCTACCGTGGCGCGGATCTCCACCTGCGCGTGACGCTCCACCGACGGCTTCCGGGTCCCCCCGTCCGCCTCTCCCCACACCACGACCACCTGGGTACCGGGCTGACTGTACCGCACATCCACCACGCCCAAGGACAGTACGGCCCGCTCGTTCGCACTGTACCCCGTGTACTTGGAGAACCCGATGACCTCCCCGTGCTCGTTCAGCACCTGGTCGTAGGGCCAAACCGCGTAGTTCGCCAGAGGGAATTCCATGTACTTCGCACGCGGACCCTTCTGGAAGAGCGTGCCGATGGCCCGAAGCACATCCTCGGGATTCCACACCAAGGTCACCTTGGTCCTCCGGGGTTCTTTCGCCATTTCCTCCAGGGCCTTCCGTCCGACAAACTCGTGATCGAACCCCACGATCCGTCCCGCCCCCAGGTCGAAGGGAGTGAGATAGTAGTCCTCCACGTTCCTGGAGTCAAAGCTCCCCCCTAAGGATCCCGTGGCCTCGAAGCTCGTGGCCGGTAACCATTCCCGGTACGCTCTCAGGTCCTCTCCGGTATAGATGGCCGGCAGGGCGGTGGAAATCCATCCCGATTCGAGAGTATTTGTCGGGTAGGCGCGGGTTCCCACCTGACGGAGCCCGAATTCTCTGCCGGCCTCCAGGATGGCTCCCCGGACCTCCTCCCGTTCCTCCCATGGGCCGAAGAGCTCGAGCCCCGCTACCCCCGCCATGCCATGGTGCAGGGCCCGGACTTTCCGACCCGCGATGGAGATCCACCCCATGTGGAAGAACGGAATCTCCGGGAGGGGCCCTCCGTTGAGCTTCTCCAACAGCGGGATCGCGTTGGGCCCCTGGAGCTGGTACCGGTACACCTTCCGGCGGCCCCGGGGGTTCACCGCGCTCCGCTCGTCCCGTTCGAACTCTACCCGGTACCCGCCCTTCTCCCCGTGGAACTGCACCCAGTTGTGGGCCATGGGTCGGCCCACCAGCTGGAGCAGCTCCGGTTCCAGGTAGAAGAGGACCGCGTCTCCTACGATGTACCCCCGTTCGGTGCAGACATAATAGTGCTTTGCCATCCCGGGCTCGAAGTTACGGAAGCGATTTATGCCCAGGTGCGCAAGCAATCGGACGGCATCCGGGCCCCGGATGTAGAGGTCCTCCATGTGGTGTGTCTGGTCGAAAAAGGCCACGGTCTGCCGCCAGGCTTCCTGTTCCTCAATCCAGTTTGTAAACTCCCGAGGTACGTGGACGAACACATAGGCGCCTGTCGGGTTGTTCCGAAGGAAATCTACGATGTTCCCGACGGACCGGACGATGTCTTCAAGCGTGCGATAAGTCCCTGCGGGCATCGTCTTCACCTCCGCTTCTTCATCTCCGCGCTCACCACTCGGACCAGTCCCGCAACGGTGCATTCCAGTCTGTGGGGCCCGGAGTCCGGACCGAGATCTGCCAGGCGCTTGTGCCCTTGTTCGCGCCATGCCAGTGCCAGGTACCTGCCGGGATGACCACGATGTCGCCTGGTCCCACCAGCCGGCGCTCCGTCTCGGTGGCCACCACCCCTTCTCCTTCTACGAAGAAGAGGATCTGTTCGGTGGAGTGCACATGCGGACGGGTCCTGGCGCCGTTCTCGAAGAACACCACCACGACCTCCATGCCACCGGGAACCGCTGGCTCATGGATGCGCTGCATCCAGACCGTGCCGCTGAAGACCTCCGGCTGTTCGGGCTCGCGCGCCCGGTGGGGATCCACCCGTGCCCAGGTGACGGAACCGTTCATGGTGCTCCTCCGGACAAGGACGGGGTGACGGATGGGTTCCATGACCGATACACCTCCGCGAGCACCGCCACGTCCCGGTTCCCGTACCCCATGTTCGCCGCCATCCGGAGCACTTGCACCACGAGTCCACAGATCGGGGCCGTCATCCTCGCCTCCTCCGCCATCCGGAGGAACAGTTCCACGTCCTTCCGTAACAGGCCCAGGGCGAATCCCGGTTCGTATCCACCCTGGAACGCCTCGCGTCCCAGATAGCTCAGGACCCAGCTCTGGGCAGTGCCGCTTTGCAGGACGTCCACCAGCAGCTTTAGGGGAAGCCCATGGGCCATGCCGGTGAGCAGGACCTCCGTGGCCGCCACCATGGAGGCCGCCGCAGCCATGTTGTTGCACAGTTTGACCACCTGTCCGCTCCCTGAAGGTCCCACGTACACCAACCGGGATCCTAGGTGCTCGAGGAGGTGGCGGACACGCTCGTAGGTGTGGCGCTCGCCGCCCACCATGATGGTGAGGGTCCCGCGCTCCGCACCCTCCACCCCCCCGCTGACGGGTGCGTCCAGAGCCGCGATGCCTCTTGCGGCGGCGGCGGCCGCCACCGCCCGGGCGGTCCCCGGATCCGTCGTGCTGAAGTCCACCAGGATCGTCCCCGGACGCATGGCGTCCAGCACCCCACCGACCCCCAGCACGACCTCCCGCACCGTGCCGGGATCCGGCAGGCTCAGGAAGACGAAGTCCGCCTCCTCGGCGGCCTGTGCGGCGGAATCCGCAACCCGGGCGCCTGCCTCCCTGAGGGCTTCCAGCGCCTCCCGCCGTTGGTCGTAGGCCCGGAGGGACCAGCCTGCGGCCAGCAGACGCCGGGCCATCCGGCTCCCCATGTTCCCCACCCCGATGAAGGCCAGTTGCTCTTTCCGTGCCTCCCCGGCCCGTCCCGCCGTCAACCCGCTGCCCTCCGCTCCTAGAACCGAACCCAGGTCCACTGACCCCGGCGCACCTGAAGGATGACCATGGACCGCCGTGGGTCCAGACCCACGTGGTCCCGAGGGCTAAAGTTGAAGACCCCTCCGATCCCCACCAGGTTCTTCGTTCCGGTCTCGATCTCGTCCCGGATGGCCCGGCGGAGCTGCCGCAGGTCCGCATTCCCGAGTCCGCGGGCCACCACCCGCCCGACCGCCTGATGGAGGATGAGCATGGCATCGTACGCGTGGCCCCCGAAGGCACTCCGGGTTCCCGGACCGAACCGGCCTTCGTACCGGCGTACGTATTCCAGAAGGACCGCTCGCTGCGGATCGTTCACGTTCAGCTGCTCCGCCACCAGGATCTTCCCCGCGGAGACATAGACTCCTTCCACCGTGGGACCTCCCAGCTCCAGGAACGTCCGGTTCGCCACTCCCTGGCTCAGGTACAGGGAGAGCTGGGCCCCCAGGTCCCGCAGGTTCCGAACCACCACGTTCGCCGCAGGGGGAACCGCCCAGATCACTGCGGCCTGCGGGTTCCTCGTGAGCACTCGGACCGCCTGGCTGCTGGCATCCGTGGCTCCGTACGGGAAGTACTCCTTGGCCACCACCTCCAACCCCCGCTGTGGGGCGAAGGCGTCCAGTTCCCGATCCCCATCCTGTCCAAAGGCATCGTTCGTTCCCATGAAGGCCACCCGCCGGATCTTCAACGTCTGCATGTGAGCCGTGATCAGATCCACGTTCATCCGCCCATCGTGCGCGGTCTTGAAGACCCAGAACCGCTGGTCCACAGGCTCTACGATGGCTCGAGCCGAGGCGAGGGAGATGGTCGGGACTCCCGCGGTCGTCACCGTGCTCACTATGGCCAGGGTGCCCGGGGAGGTGGTGCAGCAGACGATGGCCGCAGCCCGCTCCTCCTCGATGAGACGCCGAACCGCCACCACCGTCCGGGTCACGTCCGTCTCCCCATCCGTCACCACCCATCGGATCCGCGCCGTTCCTCCCTGCCCCTGCACCCTTCCGAAGTCCGATTCATAGAGCTGGACCGTGTTCCGCTCCGGGATCCCCAGGGACGACGCGGGGCCCGTGATGTCCACCACCACGCCCACCACGATCTCCCGAGTTTGCCCCATCCCCACCGGAGCCATTCCGAGGGCCACGAACAAGGCTCCGAAGAGGAACGTCCATCCCGAACGTGCAAACCGCATCCTGTCCCCTCCCTTCCGGAATGGATTCCATCCGCGTTCAATTTCCAGCTCTCGACTCTTCCGCGAGCTCCGGAGAAATGTTCAGCCTCCTCCAGAAATGCCCGCACCCGCTCTACGTATGGCCTCCGATCGTATGTCTGGAACATGGCACTCGCCATCCGCACCGGATCAGAGGAGGCCAAGCGGGCACCAGCGCCCCCATCGGTTGGGCTCGGCTTCCACCTCGCTCGTCCGGAGGAAGGCCCGCATGGCCTCCAGGACGATGACGATCTCCGCGATCTTCTCGTGGACGTGCCGGTACGGCTCGATGCCGATGGGCTCCACGATCCGGGGAGCGACTCCCCGGTACCGCCAAGGCGTACGGGCCCTCCTCCGGACCCACCCGGAGGAGCGTGGAGGGGGACACCAAGAGCTCGTCCGCCACGGGGAGTGACGTTCTCGGCAATGCGGGGATCTTTCGCGGCAAAGTATGCGGCGGACGATGCGAACCCCGAGAGGGCACGGTTGAGGTCATCGGGGGGCGGCCCATGAACCCACCGGAGAAGTCCGCCCATCGCTTCATCATCCGGCGGATGCGGACGAGGTCCTCCTGCGTCTTGGGGATCAGGGAGGACCGCCCCACCCGTTCCCCGGAAGTCGGCGAAGGGTACGTCATCTCCTCCCGGAGCTCGGGGTGAAGCTGCAGGTCGTATAAGGCCGCGATGCTCCGGATGATCCGCGCAAAGACAGGATGCCCGTGGGATCCTTCACCCGTTGGCCCGCATACCAGAGCTTCCGCGGCCGCCCCCGGAGCCCCTTCAGGTATTCCGCATCCCATCCGAGCCGGCACCCCCCTCACCCCCTGTTCGTCCTAGATCCGCATGCCCATCCGGGGAATGGTGTGTCCTCCCAGGGCCACATGGATCGTCTGGTGCTCGCAGTAGAACTCGAAAGAGAACACACCTCCCTCACGTCCCATCCCGCTGTGCTTCATTCCCCCGAAGGGAGTCCGCAGGTCCCGTACATTGTGGGAGTTCACCCAGACCATGCCCGCCTCCAAGGCCTGCGCGATCCGGTGGGCCCGCTGCACGTCCTGGGTCCAAAGGTAGGCCGCGAGTCCGTACCGCACGCCGTTGGCGATGCGAAGAGCCTCCTCCTCGCCCTCAAACGGCATCACCACCACCACGGGCCCGAAGATCTCCTCCTGGGCCACCCGCATCTCCGGCTGTACGTCGACGATGAGGGTCGGCTGGAGGTAGTTCCCCCGGGGCAGGCTCTCCGGGCGACTTCCGCCCACGAGCACCGTGGCGCCTTCCGCACGGGCAAGATCCACGTACCCCCGCACCCGCTGCCAGTGGTCCGGGTGGATGAGGGGACCTACTTCGGTGGCCGGGTCAAAGGGGTCCCCTACCCGCAGGGCCTGTACCCGAGCCACGAACCGCTCCAGGAACGTCTCGTAGATCCGCCGTTCCACGAGCAGCCGGGATCCGGAGGTGCACCGCTCTCCGTTGAGGGAGTACCCCATAAAGACCGCCGCGTCCAGGGCCCGATCCAGGTCGGCATCCGCAAACACGAGGGTGGGGTTCTTCCCCCCGAGTTCCATGGAGCACCGTTTCAAGGTGGGCGCGGCGCTTCGGAGGATCTCCACCCCCGTGCGGGTCTCTCCGGTGAAGGAGATCACGGAGACCTGTGGGTGTGCCACCAGGGCCGCACCCGCGATCTCCCCGAAGCCCTGCACCACGTTGAACACTCCGGGCGGCAGATCTGCCTCCTGGATGATCTCTGCGAGCTTGGCGGCGGAAAGCGGCGACCACTCCGCGGGCTTCAGGACGCAGGTGCACCCCGCGGCAAGGCATGGCGCAACCTTCCAGGTCTCCAGCATGAAGGGGGTGTTCCAGGGCGTGATGATCCCGGCTACGCCCACGGGCCGCCGCACGGTGTAGTTCAGGAACTCCCCGTCCTTTGGATAGGTGGCGCCCTGGATTCGGGGGACCATCTCCGCAAAGAAGAAGAAGTTCTCGGCAGCGCGCGGGATCTGGGAGCCTCCCGCTTGTGCGATCGGCATCCCCGTATCCAGGACCTCCAGGAACCCGATCTCCTCCGCGTGCTTCAGGATCAGCTCGCCCACCCGACGCAGGTACCTCGCGCGCTCTTCTGCCCGCATCCGCGGCCAGGGCCCCTCGTGGAAGGCTTTCCATGCGGCCTGCACCGCACGGTCCACGTCTGCCGGGTCTCCCTCCGCCACCTCCGTGATCACCTCGTTCGTCGCAGGGTTCAGGGTGGGGAAGGTACGTCCGGACTGCGCCTCCACGAATTCGTTGCCGATGAAGTGCCGCACGGGCCGGACCCGCATCCTCTCCCCCTTCACGCTTTGAGGCCCATCTCCTCGTCCACGACCGGGTTCTCTAACGCTCCGATCCCCTCGATCTCCAGCCGCATCACGTCCCCGGGCTGCACCGGGCTGATCCCACGGGGTGTCCCCGTCAGGATCAGGTCGCCCGGCTCCAGGGTCATGAAGGAGGAAATCCAAGCGATCAGCTGAGGAACCTTCCAGAGCATCTCCCGGGTGTTCCCCCGTTGCCGGAGTTCCCCGTTCACGTACACCCGCATCTCCAGGCCGTGGGGATCCTTGAGCTCCCCCTCCACCACCCAGGGCCCCACCGGGCCAAAGGTGTCGTAGCCCTTCGCCCGGACGGGAGGTCGGTAGAAGTTCCCCACGAAGTCTCGCGCCGTGACGTCGTTGGCGATGGTGTATCCCTGAACGACCTGCAGGGCCTCTTCGGGCTGCACGTTGCGGCACCTCCGGCCGATGACCACCGCCAGTTCCACCTCGTAGTGCAGGTACTCGACCCCCCGGGGGTAGATCACCGGAGCCTGGTGTCCCACGAGGCAGGAGGGGGGCTTGAAGAACAGGGGGGGTTCGTCCGGAGCGCGCATGCCCAGCTCTGTGGCGTGCTCCGGGTAGTTCAGGGCCACCCCCAGAACCTTCGTGGGGCTTACGGGTGGAAGCCAGACCACGCGATCCGGATCGTACCGGCGGCCGCACGCGTCGTAGAGTGCCCCCTCCCTGAAGGTTCCCTCATGGACGGCGCCTTCCGCGGCGAACCGTACGCGCTTCACCCGTCCGCCTCCCCCCCAAGCAACCCGTACCGCTGCAACACCCTCCGGATGCGGCGCCGGTTCTCCTCACTCGGCAGCACGAGGGGTAACCGGATCTCGGGGGCGATCTTCCCGAGAAGGCTCAGGGCGTACTTCAGGGGTCCTGGATTGGTCTCGATGAACAGGGCGTCGTTTAAGGGCAACAGCTCGTAGTGGAGCGCGAGGGCGCCCTGCCAGTCGCCAGAGAACCAGAGGTCGTGCATGCGCGCCACGCGGTCGGGAAGCAGGTTGGCTGTGGCGCTGATGGACCCGGCCCCGCCGATGGCGAGCATGGGATAGCACAGGAGCTCGATGCCGCTGTAGAGCAAGAAGTCCCGCCCGCAGTAGTAGAGGATCCGGTTCACGTGCTCGAAGTCCCGGTTCGCCTCCTTTACCCCCACGAGGTTCGGACAGTCCTGGCGCAGCCGAGCCAGCGTCTCCACCTCCATGTTGACCGCAGTTCGTCCCGGGATGTTGTACACGATCACCGGCAGCTCCGTGGCGCCCGCCACGGCCCGGAAATGTTCGTAGAGGCCCTGCTGCGTGGGACGGACGTGGTAGGGAACCAGGACCAAAAGCGCATCCGCGCCCAGCCGCTCCGCCCGACGGACGAGGGACAGGGTTTCCTCGTGATGGTTTGTCCCCACCCCTGCCACCACCGGAACTCGCCCAGCGGCGGTCTCGACGGCGATGCGGATGAGGCGCTCCCGCTCCTCCAGGGTGAGGGAGGTGGCCTCTCCCGTAGTGCCCCCCACGGAGATCCCGTGGCTTCCGGAGGCGATCTGCCACTCGATGAGGGTACGAAGGGCTTCCTCGTCGAGCTGCCCGTTTCGGAAGGGCGTGACCAGCGGGACGATGGAGCCCCGCAGACGCTGCACATTCATCGGGTCCCCTCCCCCGCCTCGACCGGCGCTTCCCATTCCTTCCCCAGCCCGCGCTCCTCCGAGTCCACCTGCCTCTTCCATCTCAGGTAGGCTTCCAAGGTGCGGAGCTTGTGCTGCCGTGCGAAGCGCTCGATCTGCACCGGATCCGCTCCTTGCTCGATGAGCTCGATCAGGCGATCGTGCTCCTTTACCGAGTCCAGCCCCCGATGCGGGATGAAGGGGAAGATGCTGCGGCGGATGGTGTCCATGCGGTTCCAGGTGGCCCGGAGGAGGTCCAGGAGGTAGCGGTGATCACATCCTGCACAGAGGGTCATGTGGAACCGGCGGTTCAGGCGATCGAACAAGGGGAGATCGAAGGAGGCCATCGCCTGACGCATGCGTTCGTTCATGCGGCGCAACTCCCGGAGGGTCCTCGGCTGGAGCCGGGGAGCAGCCAAGGCGGTCGCGTATCCCTCCAGAAGGGCGAGCAAGGAGAGCGTCTCGGTATAGGCCCGTTCGTCCACCTGGGCCACCCGGGCCCCTCGGTACCGCTCGTAGGTGACCACCCCTTCCGCCTGGAGCCGCCGGAGGGCTTCCCGGACGGGGGTGGGACTCATCCCGAACTCCCTGGCGAGCGCGTCGATGCTGAGACGGTAGCCGGGCCCGAACTCTCCCCGCAGGATGCGCTCATAGATGCGGCGGTAAGCCTCCGCGTATTTCCCGTTTGGTTGCATATTGACAATCCTATAGGATTTCGCCTATAAAGTTAGCCAGGCTGTTGCCTTTTGTCAACCCACGGGAGCGGGAAATGGCACTCCCAGCACCGCGAGTCGTCCGGGCGGGACACGTGATCCTCTACGTCTCGGATCTCCAGACCACCCGTTGGTTCTACGTGGAGTTGCTGGGTTTCTCCGTCCTGCACGAGGGTCCGGACGCCCTTTACCTGCGGGGGTACGAGGAGCGGGAGTGGAGTCTGAAGCTCCAGGTGCACCCCCGTCCTGGGCTCCGGCACATCGCCTTCAAGGTCGCGGAGGAGAAAGACCTCGACTCGGCCGTCGAGATGGCCAAACGGCTCGGGCTCCCGTGGCGAGAGGAGGAGGAGTTCGAGCGCCCCCGCATGGTTCGCATCCAGGATCCCTTCGGCTTCCCCGTGGTGTTTTACCGGCAATCCGGCCGCCACCCTCCCCTCCTCCAGGAGTACCACCGGCATCGAGGGCCCGGGATCCAGCGACTGGACCACTTCAACCTCTTCAGCCCGAAGGTGCCGGAGGTGGTGCGGTTCTATACGGATGTGTTGGGGTTCCGGCTGACGGAGTATACCGTGGACGATCACGACCAACTGTGGGGGGCGTGGCTCCAGAGAAAGGGGAACGTGCACGACCTCGCCCTCACTTCCGGCCCGGGACCCCGTCTGCACCACATCGGCTATTGGGTTCCGGACGTCCACGGGGTCCTCCGGGCCGCGGACATCCTGGCCTCCGCGCGGTGTATCCACCAACTGGAACGCGGGCCTGGCCGACATGGGATCAGCAACGCCATGTTCCTCTACCTCCGGGATCCGGACGGCCACCGGGTGGAGCTCTATACGTCGGACTATCTCACCGTGGACCCCGAGTTCGAACCGGTTCGCTGGCACCTGCATGACCCGCGCCGCCAGACGCTCTGGGGGCAAGCAGCCCCCGAGAGCTGGTTCCAGGAGGGGAGCTTGGTCGAGGACTTCACGGGCCAGTTCGTGGAGCCGTCGTCATGAGCCTCGGTCAGCAGCTCGCCCAGTTCATCGCCGCGGGGATCGTTAACGGGGCCATCTACGCCCTGCTGGGACTGGGTCTCGTAGTCATTTACTCCGTCACCCGGGCGGTGAACGTGGCCCAGGGGGAGTTCGCGGCGCTTGGGGCCCTCCTCGCCGCGACCCTGGCAAGCGCCGGTTGGCCGGTGGAGGCCGTCCTCCCTGTAGGCACCGCGGCATCTGCCTTGCTCGGATTGCTGGCCTACCTCGGGGGGATCCGGCCCGTCCGTACCGCAAGCCCCCTCGTGCTCATCATCGTCACCCTCGCCATGCACCTCACCCTCAAGGGCCTCCTGCTGTTGGTCTGGGGAACGGATCCCTACACGCTCCCACCTTTCTCCCAGGGAGCTCCCCTGAGGATCCTGGGCGCCGTGTTGGCCCGCCAGAGCCTGTGGATCCTCGGGACCGCAGGGGTGGCTTTGATGATCCTGTACGGGTTCTTCGGATACACTCTGTACGGCAAGGCCCTGCGGGCCTGCGCCATCAACGATCTCGCCGCGCGCCTCATGGGCATCCGTCCCCAGGCCATGGGGGCCATCGCCTGGACCCTGGCGGGCGCCCTGGGAGGCCTTGCGGGGGTGCTCATCACCCCCCTCACCCTCGCCACCTACGACATGGGACTGATGCTGGGGCTCAAGGGATTTGTGGGCGCGGTGGCCGCGGGGCTCACCAGCTATCCGCTGGCCGTTCTCGGGTGCCTGCTGTTCGGCATCGTGGAGTCCTTGGTGGCCGGGCTGCTCCCTTCCGGCTATCGGGACGCCATCGCCTTCGGGGTGCTCGTGGTCGCCCTGCTCACCCGGGCGGTCCTCGCCCTCCGCCAAGGCGTCCTGGTGGGAGAGGAGGTTCTCTCCGAATGAACCGCGCATGGTTCCTCCGAGGCTGCGGCCTGCTGCTCTTGCTCCTCCTGCCTTGGATCCTCCGGGACCGGCTCTCCCTTACCGTCCCCTTCGTCATCGGTCTCCACGCGATCCTGGCGCTCGGGCTCGCCCTGCTCGCAGGTCAGGCCGGACAGGTCTCCCTCGGGCAGGCAGCCTTCTACGGGATCGGGGCGTACACCGCGGCCCTCCTCACCGTCCGGCTGGGGTGGGATCCCTGGCTGGCTCTCGGTATGGCGGTTCTGGTGGCCGCCTCCTTGGCCTATGTCCTGGGGGCACCCGTGATGGTCCTGCGCGGCCACTACCTGGTGCTGGGGACTTTGGCCCTGAACGTGGTGGTGGAGGTAATCCTCCGTAACTGGCAATCCCTCACGGGGGGGGCAAACGGCTTGAGCGGGGTTCCTCCGCTCCACCTGGGCCCCTTCGGCGCGCTTCGGGGCACCCTTCCCTACTACTACCTGGTCTGGGGACTCGTGCTCGCCTCGCTCTGGCTCGGGCACAACCTGCTGCGGTCCAGGGTGGGGCGGGCGTTGGCGGCCATCCGGGCAAGCGAGGTGGCCGCAGTCAGTCTGGGCATCCCGCCGGTCCGCTACAAGCTGCAGCTGTTTGCCTACAGCGCCGGGTGCGCCGCAGTGGCTGGTGGCCTGTACGCCTACGAGCTCGGGTTCGTGAGCCCCTCCCCCTTCGGGTTCGAGCTCTCCATCGCGATCCTGGTCATGGGCGTCCTCGGCGGCATCCACCACCTCCCGGGAGCGGTGCTGGGCGCTGCCATCGTCACCCTCCTCCGGGAGCTGCTCCGTAGCCTCCTTCCCCAGTTCTTCCGCGGGGGGGCTTCCGCGGAGTACGAAGCCGTGGTGTACGGGCTCCTCCTCGCCGCCGCGGTGATCGGCGCGCCCACAGGACTGTGGCCCCTCCTCGCTCGCTGGACGCGCCGTCCGAGCCAGGAGAGCCGGGTCCAACCGGCGCAGCCGCCCCTTTGGCGGCTCAACCAGGTCCCCGTGGATCCTCCCGAACCCGCGAGAGATCCCGTAGTAAAGGCCCAGAGCTTGACCAAGCGCTTCGGCGGCCTCGTGGCGGTAGACGACCTCTCCTTCACCGTTTCCCCCGGGGAGATCTACGCCATCATCGGACCTAACGGAGCAGGCAAGACCACGGTTCTGAATCTGATCACCGGCCTGCTCCGTCCCAACTCTGGAAGCCTTGTCCTGTTCGGATCCCCCGTCCACATGCTGCCCCCCGAACGCATCGCGTCCCTCGGCGTGGCGCGGACCTTCCAGACCCCCCGGGTGGTTTGGGACCTCACGGTGCTGGACAACGTACGGCTCGGCATGCACCTCCACCTGCAAGCAGGCTTCTTCACTTCCCTCCTGGGCCTCAATCACGAGGAAGAGGCCTCGTCCGTCCGCCAAGCTGGCGTCCTCCTGGAACGGCTGGGGCTTGTTCCCCACGCTCACGAGATCGCTGCAAACCTCCCCTTCGGATCCCTGCGCCTGCTGGAGCTCGCCCGGGCGCTCGCCCTCCGGCCCCGCCTCCTCCTGCTGGACGAACCGGCCTCCGGACTCAGCCGGGAGCAGCGGATGGAGCTGGCCCGGCTCATCCAGGAGATCCGCGCGGAGGGTGTGACGGTGGTGCTGGTGGAGCACGACGTGGAGATGGTGCTGCAGGTTGCGGACCGGGTCCTGGTTCTGCACCAGGGACGACGCATCGCGGAGGGCCCCCCTTCGGTGGTCCGGTCGCACCCGGAAGTGATCTCCGCCTACCTGGGTCCTGCCGCGGCGGAGATCGCCACGGCGGGCCCCAAGGACCTCCGGGGCAACCGAAGGGCACAGGCATGAAGCCCTCCTGGGCTCGCAGGAGTCCGGAGAGCGCCCGAGGCGCCGGGGGCTCCCTCCAGGTCTACGACCTCCAGGCCTCCTACGGGCCCGTGCAGGCCCTCCGGGGTGCCACCCTGGAATGCGCCCCGGGGGAGCTCGTGGCCATCATCGGTCCCAATGGGGCCGGCAAAACGACCTTGCTCCGGGCCATCCTGGGCCTTCTCCCCCATCGCGGAGACGTCCTGCTGGACGGCCGATCGCTCACCGCGCTCTCCACGGAGGACCGGGTCCGGGCCGGCCTGGCCCTGGTCCCCGAACGCCGGCAGCTTTTCGACACCCTCAGCGTGCGGGACAACCTCCTGCTGAGCGGATTCGGGCGCGGGCTTGGGCGGTCCCGGATGGAGGAGCGGCTGCGCCTGGTGTTCTCCCTATTTCCCGCGCTGGCCGAGCGCCCGCGGGCCCCCGCCCGGTCCCTCTCCGGCGGACAGCAGCAGATGCTGGCTATCGGACGGGCCCTCATGGGGGAACCCCGCGTGCTCTTGATGGACGAGCCTCTCCTCGGACTCGCCCCCCTCATCGTCTCCGAGCTGCTGGGGCTGCTCCGGCGGCTGTGTGACGAGGGACTCTCCGTGGTGCTGGTGGAGCAGAACGCGCGGGCGGCGCTCGCGGTGGCCGACCGGGCATACGTTCTGGAACGGGGGCGGATCGTCCGCAGCGGCTCTGCCCGGGATCTGCAAGCGGACCCCGCGGTACACAGCGCCTATCTGGGCGGTCCTCTGAAGCCCGAGGCACCTCGGGGAAAGTGAGCTAACGCGGGCTTCGCCGCACGCCCAGCGCGCGGATCAGGCGCTCGGGGTTCTGGGACATCTCTTCCCGGGTGCCCAAGGGATGGATGCGCCCGCCCTCCAGGAGAAGCCCGCGGTGCAGGACCCGGAGGGCCGCCTCCACCCGCTGCTCCGCCAGCAGCACCCCCACTCCCTCCTGGGCGAGGTGGGTGAGCAAGCTCAGGACCCGGTGGACCATTCCGGGCATCAGCCCTTCCAGGGGCTCGTCCAGGAGGAGCAGGATCGGGCGGAGGCAGAGGGCGCGGGCGATGGCCACCATCTGCTGTTCGCCGCCCGACAGCCTTCCCGCCGGGTGGTCCCACCGTTCCCGCAAGACGGGAAACAGCTCCAGCACCCGCGCCAGGGCCTCCCCCTCCGAACCCCGAACCCGCAGCCCCATCCGCAGGTTCTCGCCCACCGTCAGCTCCGGGAAAAGCCGACGGCCCTGTGGGACGTACCCGATGCCGAGCCGGGGGATCTCGTGAGGTGCACGCCCCGTGAGGTCCACGCCGTCCAGCCAGATGCGCCCCTGCACGGGCCGCACGAGCCCCATGATGGCCCGCAGCAGGGTGGTCTTGCCCGCGCCGTTGCGGCCGAGGAGTCCGACCACCTCTCCGGACCCCACCTCCAGGAAGACTCCCCGCAGGACTGGCGCGCCGCCGTATCCGCAGACCAGCCCCTCCACGCGTAAGGTCTTCATCCCCCCGCTCCCAGGTACACCCGCTGCACCGTGGGCTCCTCTTCCACCTCTCTGGGGGTCCCCTCGAAGAGGATGCGGCCTCGATCCATGACCGTGATCCGGTGCGCGAGTTCCAGCACCACCGGGAGGTTGTGCTCGATGAGGAGGATGGTGGTGGTCTGGGCCACCCGACGGATCAAGGCGACCCAGTGGGCGATCTCCTCGGGGCTCAGGCCCTGCGTGGGCTCGTCGAGCACCAAAAGGCGTGGCCGGAGGGCAAGTGCCATGGCCAGCTCCAGGAGCCGCTGGTGGCCGTACGGGAGGGCTCCCGCGAGCTGGGCCCGCGTATCTCCAAGCCCCACCGTTTCCAGCACCTCGCAAACCCGGACCCTGAGAGCCTCCTCGTTCGGCCGCAGGAAATCGAGGGGGCGGCGGAGCTCGGTCCGCTGGAGAGCGAGCAGGACGTTCTCGAACACCGACAGGCCCCGCAGCACCGAGGGGATCTGCAGGGTGCACACGATGCCCATCCGCACCCGACGGTGGGGGGGGAGGAAAGTGATCTCTTTTCCTTCGAAGTACACGCGGCCGGAGGTAGGACGTAATCGGCCGGTGATGAGGTTCGCGAGGGTGGTCTTGCCCGCGCCGTTTGGGCCGATGAGGGCCCGGATCTCTGTCTCCTCGACCCGGAAGTTCACGTCGTCCACGGCCACGAGCCCCCCAAAGGTACGCCGGACCTGAACCGCTTCCACCATCGGCCTCACGGGAGCCACCGCCACCTCCGATCCCGTAAGCTCCCCAGGATCCCCTGAGGGAAGGCCCGGATGAGGAGGACGAGGGCGGCTCCCACGACGACGAGGTACGCGTGCAGAAGACCGCTCGCCGCCTCCACCGCGTACGTCACGAGGGCTACGCCCACCAGCGGCCCCAGGGTGGTGCCTGCCCCGCCCACCAGTACCCACAGCACGGGATACACGGAGTACAGGACGGAGGCGAAGGCGTTCCCCACGTAGGCGAACAGCAGGGCATAGGCGGCTCCCGCGGCTCCGGAGAGGGCACCGGAGAGGAGGTGCGCCGTCCACCGGTAGAGGAAAGGGTCGTATCCCAGCAGCTGCGTGCGCTCCTCGTGCTCCCGCAGTCCCATCAACACCCGGCCGAAGGGCGATCGCACGAGCCACAGGGTGCCGAGCAGCACGCCTCCGAACAGCAGCAGGGCCAGGTTATAGCGCAGGAGAGGAGGGACCTGGAGGGGGAGGGTGAGGCCCTGGTCGGCCCAGGTGATCCGGTTGAAGTACAGGGTCAGGAGATACCCCGTCTGTCCGAACAGCAGAGTCACGATGGAGAAGCGCAGCCCCGTGGTGCGTAGGGCAGGGATCCCCAGTAGAGCCGCGACCGCCATGCTCCCGAGCAGGCCCACGAAGAACGCCTCTACAGCTTCGAGACCCAGGTAGTACACGGGGAGCCCGGCGCCGTACAGGCCGGCGGCGAAGTAGAGGGCGTGTCCGAGACTCAACAGACCCGTATAGCCCAGCAGGAGGTTGTAGCCCACGGCATACGTGCTGAACAGGAGGATCCGGGTCACGACGCCCTGGTGGTACGGAGGCAGGAGGAACTGCAGCACGCCCAGTCCCACCAGGACCCCCAGGTGCAGGGCCCAGACCCGGCGCGCCTGTCGGTTCACTCCGCCCGCTCGTCCCACAGTCCTCCCCGCCGCACCACCAGGACCAAGGCCACCACCAGGGTGGCGAGGATGCGGGCAAGGGTGGGGGTAAAGAACAGGGAGATGAACCCGTCCATCCACCCGACGAGGAGACTTGCGGCCACCGTTCCTCCCAGGCTCCCCAATCCTCCCAGGATGACCACCACGAAGGAGAGCAGCAGGGCATCGAGACCCATGAGGTAGTGAGCTTGTTGCACGGGCACCACCAGAACGCCCGCCACCGCGGCCAGCCCTGCACCCAGGGCGAACACCAGGGTGTATACCCGCTCTACCGGAACGCCCAAGGCCACCGCCATCTCCGGATCCTGCCGGGTAGCCCGCATCACCAGCCCCAGATCCGTGCCCCGCAGCAGGACGCCTAGGCCGAAGAGAAGAGCCGCGGACAGGCCTGCGATGGCCAGTTTATAGCCGGAGTACCCAAACCACGGGAACTCCAGCGTGGCCCCAAAGGGCGGGGCGATCCCTCGGGCTTCGGGACCGTAAAGCAGGAGGGTCAGTTGCTGGAGCACGTAGAGCACCCCCAGGGTGGCCACCACGGTGGGTTGGGCCGCGTAGCGGAGGGGCCGGAGCACCAGCCGGTCCACTCCGACAGCGAGTGCCATCACCGCGGCCGGCGCGGCCAACAAGGCCAAGGGGAAGCTCCCCGTGGTCGTGACCACCGACCACGCGAGCACGGCTCCCAGCATGAAGAACTCGCCGTGGGCCACGTTCACGATGCGCAGGATCCCGAAGCTCAGGGAGAAGCCCACCACGGTGAGGGCCAATAGGAGTCCGCTCGTGGTCCCGTCCAGGAGTGCGAGGGCGAGGAGCCCCGGAAAGGGCATGCGGGGTGCTAAAGGGACTGCTTGCGGTAGTCCGCCTCCGGCGGGTACAGGCTGTCCTCGATGCGGGTCCGGTGCACCACCCGCAGCTTCCGGCCCTCCACCCGGGAGATGAATTGCTGGCCGAAGACCTGGTGGATCTGGCCCACGAACCGCTTGGGCCCTTGGGGGTGCCCGAGCCCTTCTTCAAACTGCTCCATCCCCTCCAGGGTCTCCACGAAGGCCCGGGAGTCCCGGAGGGTACGGTTGCGATAGCCACTCCGCTCCACCACTTCCTTGATCACGAACAGGGTCTCCCACACCCCGAACATGTGGGAGTAGGTGGAGACGTCCCGGGGATCCGTCTTGCTGGCGCCGTTGGCGTCCACCCCCACCGCCTCCCGGAAAGCCCGCTCCCAGGGGGTGTTGTACTGCCCCGCGTAGCGGGGAAGGGCCTCCCAGAAGTAGGTGCCCTCCAGGAACTCCAGCCCTGGGCTCGCGAGGTCCACTCCTTCCAGGGAATCGATGAAGCCGAAGAACTGCGGTCGGCGTCGGCCGAAGTACTCCCCCATCTCCCGGACGAAGGTGAGCACCGCGGGCCCCACCATCACGTGGTAGATCACGTCCACATCACGGGGAATCTTGGGGAAGTACTTCGTGAAGCTGGTCTCCGTGGGAGGAATGGGCACCTGCGCCACGATTTCCGCTCCCAGACGCCGGGCTGCAGCGCTGAAGAAGTCCCGGTGGTCATAGCCGAAGGCGTAGTCCGGGAAGATCATGGCGATGCGCCGACCGAGATTCCGGACGATCCAAGGAGCCACCGCGGTCACCTGGGACCGCACGTCCGTGATCCCGGGTTGAAAGGTCCACCGGTTCAGTTTCCCGCTGGGCACGTGGTAGCCCTCGCTCACCACCAGGTACGGGATCTTCAGCTCCGCGGCCCGGGGGGCGCAGGCCACCACCACGTTCGAGAACAGGGTACCGAAGATGAAGTCCACCCGGTGCTGCAAGGCGAGCTTCTCCACCACCTCGATCCCTCGCTTGGGATCCGTGCCGTCGTCCTCCACCACGAGCTGCACGGGCCGGCCCCCGATCCCTCCCCGGGCGTTCAGAGTCCGTACCGCGGCCCGGGCGGTGCGCTCGTACCACTTCCCGTACACGGCCCCGATCCCCGTGCGGTGGGCCTGGAGTCCTACCCGAAGAGGGGGTTGCCCGGCGGTCCCCGCGTACGCGTACGGAGCGATCAGGCGGAGGGCGCTCGCCCCCACAAGGGCTCCTGCGGCCTTGAGCATCTCCCGTCGGGTCAGCAACCGAGCGGACATGCAGACCACCTCCGCCTCTTCTTCAATTGTAGGAATCCCCGTGTGGGACCGTGCGGGACGGATCCCCGCTTACCCGGCCTCCGGCTTGGGCCGGAGGCTCGGCAGGGGTGGGGCTACAGGCCGCACGGGCTCCGGGGCTGCTTGAGGAACCGGCGGAGGGACGGAGTCGGGCTCCAGGGGTTGCCCGCTCACCAGGCGATCCAGCTCCTCCGCATCCAGGGTCTCTTTCTCGAGCAAGGCGCGGGCGATGCGCTCCAGCTTGTCCCGATGGGCCTCCAAGGTCGAACGGGCCCGGGTGTAGCACTCGTCAATGATGCGCCGCACCTCCTGGTCGATCTCGTAGGCCACCTCTTCGCTGTAGTTGCGGCTCTCCACCAGGTCCCGCCCCAGGAAGATGGGACCGTGGCGCTTCCCGAAGGACATGGGGCCCAGCTTCTCCGACATCCCGTACTCCGTGACCATGCGGCGGGCCATGTCCGTGGCCTGTTCGAAGTCGTTCTCTGCTCCGGTGGTGATCTCCCCGAACACGAGCTCCTCCGCGACCCGGCCACCCATGGCCACGGTGATCTCGTCCAGGAGCTCCGCCCGGGTGCGGGTGTACCGGTCCTCCGGCGGCATCCCCATCACGTAGCCCAGGGCCATGCCCCGGGAGACGATGGTGACCTTGCTGGGCGGATCCGCGTGTGGCAACAGCTTGCGGAGCAGGGCATGGCCGGCTTCGTGGTAGGCCACCAGCTCCCGCTCCCGGGGGGAGAGCACCCGGCTGCGGCGCTGGGGTCCCGCGATGACCCGCTCGATGGCCTCATCGAACTCCGCCATGGTGATCCTGCGCTTGTTGCGGCGCGCGGCCAGCAGGGCTGCCTCGTTCACGAGGTTCGCGAGATCCGCGCCGGAGAACCCCGGAGTGCGCTTCGCCAGCAGCTCCACGTTCACGTCCTCGGCCAGGGGTTTGCCCCGCAGGTGGACCTCCAGGATGGCCTTGCGCCCCTTGGTGTCCGGATTGTCCACCACGATGCGGCGGTCAAAGCGGCCCGGGCGCAGCAGGGCTGGATCGAGGATGTCGGGTCGGTTGGTGGCCGCGATGACCACGATGCCCGCGTTGGGGTCGAATCCGTCCATCTCCACCAGGAGCTGGTTCAGGGTCTGCTCCCGTTCGTCGTGACCCCCTCCGAGTCCCGCCCCCCGTTGTCGGCCCACCGCGTCGATCTCGTCGATGAACACCAGGCACGGCGCGCTCTTCTTGGCCTGGTCAAAGAGGTCCCGGACCCGGCTCGCCCCAACCCCCACGAACATCTCTACGAACTCCGAGCCGGAAATGGAGTAGAAGGGGACCCCGGCCTCCCCGGCCACCGCCTTGGCGAGCAAGGTCTTGCCGGAACCCGGCGGTCCGACCAGGAGAACCCCTCGGGGGATCTTGGCGCCGAGGGCCTGGAACTTCTTGGGGTGCTTGAGGAACTCAATGATCTCCTGCAGCTCCTCCTTGGCCTCGTCCACGCCCGCCACGTCCTCAAAGGTCACCCGGGTCTTGGACTCGTGGTGAAGTCGGGCCCGGCTCTTCCCGAAGGACATGGCCTGGTTGCTGCCGGACTGGGCCTGCCGGATCATCAGGAACCACAGCCCGACGATCAAAAGCACGGGCAGGAAGCTGCCGAGGAGGTTGGGCCATGGCGAGTTGCGGGGGGAGGCTTCGATGCGGAAGGGGATCCGCCGCTCCCGCAGCATCTTCTGGATCTCCAGGGTGGTCTCCCGGGAGTAGGTGGTGCGGAAGGGCTGTCCGTCCCGGGTGGTGCCGTAGATGGTGCTGGAGTCCTCGTTGAACACCACGGTGTCCCGGATCCGGCCCGCCTCCACCCAGCTCAGGAACTGACTGAAGTCCACCTGATGCGGGGTCGTCCGGGTGCTCCGGTACATGGGCACCAGGACGAACAGCACCACGGCGATCACCAGGGACCAGATCAGCAGACTGCGCAGGTACCGGTTCGCCACGTTCTCCTCCCTACCGGCCACCTCCGGCCGCCCCATTATAACACCCCGAGCCCCCGTCGCCCGCTTCCAGCCGCCAGGCCCGCATCCGCAGGCTTCGGCCGTCCCGGGAGGGGGGGAGGGCGGCCGCACAGTAGCCGATCACCCAGAGGACCTCCCCGTCCCGGGTGGCCACGATGCCCACTCCGTCCCGCTCCCACCTGGGGACTCCGGCCTCCGCAAGGACGTCCTGCACCTTGCGGTGTCCCCCCCGGAGCCGGATGCGATCCCCGGGCCGGCGGTTGCGGAGAATCAACCCCCGCTCGCTCACCACGGGGTCCAGGTCCACCGCCCACTCCCCCCGTACGGTCTCGCCCCCCTCCACCGGTTCGATCCGCGCTTCCACGAGAAGCCCCAGCTCCGTGCTGAGCGCCTCTCCGGGCACCGGAAGCGGCACCTCCACGGGCGGACGGGATCCCGCGTCCCTCCGGTCCACGATCAGCACCTCCCGGGCCACCCGGACCCGCACCCCGAGCGGGAGGGTGAACTCGTTTCCCGTCTCTCCCCGCAGGACCGCGCGACGGATCTGTTCCACGTGAAGGAAGGTGGCCTCTGACCCGATTCCGACCTCCTCGACCAATGCCCGGAGCAGCCGCCGCTGAAGGGCCGGGGCGAGCTCCTGGAACCCCAGGCGGTCCACCCGCAAAGCGTCTTCTCTTCTGTGGACCACCAGGGTCTCCCGAAGGGTCTCCAGCTGTTCTTCCCACCACGCCTCCTCCGCCCGCACCATCTCCGCCAGGTGCGCCAGGGCCTCCCGGATCCGCGGATTCTCCCTCTCCAGCAGGGGAAGGACGAGATGTCGGATCCGGTTGCGCGGACGCGCGAGATCCGCGTTCGTGGGGTCCTCCCGCCAGGACAGGCCGAGGGCGGAGAGGAAGGCCCGGAGCTCCTGGCGTCGGGTCCACAGCAAGGGCCGGACAACCTGGATCCCCGGCCGAAGGGGTCGGAGGGGCAGGATCCCCCCGAGCCCCGCTACGCCCGTACCCCGCACCAGCCGGAGGAGCACAGTCTCTGCCTGGTCGTCCAGGGTGTGGCCGGTGGCCACCACGGAGGCACCGACGGCCTGGGCGATCCTTCCGAGGGCCTGGTAGCGGGCTTCCCGGGCCCGGGCTTCCAGGTTGGGATCCTGTGGCCTGAGCCCCGTCAGGCGCTCGAGGTGGAAGGGGACCCCAAGCCGCGCGCACAGCTCTTGGACGAACGCCGCGTCCTCATCCGCCTCCGGGCGAAGACCGTGGTGCACGTGGCCCACGGCAAGTTGCAAGCCCCAGGAGTCCGGAAAACGCCGCAGGGCGTGAAGGAGAGCGGTGCTGTCGGCCCCGCCTGAGCACGCCACCAGGATCCGGGCACCGGGTGGGAACAGGCCGTACTCCGTCACCGCCTCCTGGACGCGGGCGACCAAACGATCCACAGACACCGAAGACGCCATTCCCGGGGCTCACAGTCCGCGCGAACCCGCGCCTCTGCCGTTGGTGGCGGCGGTGGGACTCGAACCCACGACACCGCGGGTATGAGCCGCGTGCTCTAACCTCTGAGCTACGCCGCCCCCTTCCTTTTTACCACCCTCTGGCTCCCGGGAGGAAGCCAAGACCCAACGGAACGGCTACAATGGCGATGATGCGCCCGGTTTGGGGAGTGGTGTTCCTCCTGCTGGTGGCCACGCTCCTGCGGTTCTGGCGGCTGGGAGAGCCCCCAAAGCAGTTCTTCGACGAGATCTACTACGCCCGCACCGCCCAGGAGTACCTCACGGGCCGCCCCATCTATGAGTGGACCCACCCGCCCCTCTCCAAGCTCCTCGTGGCAGGCAGCGTCCGGCTCTTCGGCTTCACCCCCTGGGGGTGGCGCTTCGCCTCCGCCCTGGCAGGGGTTCTGGGAGTGGCCGCCCTCTACGCCCTCGGGTGCGCGGTGCTCCGGGATCCCCGTAAGGGCCTCACGGTGGCGGCCCTGGGAAGCTGGGACGGCCTGCTCCTGGTGGAGTCCCGGATCGCAAAGCCCGAGATCTTCCTCCTGCTCTTCTGCACCGCTGCCTCCGCCGCGTGGTGGACCGGGCTCCGCACCCGCCGGCCGGGATGGTACCTCGCCGCAGGGCTGTGCGCGGGCGCGGCGGTGGCCACGAAGTGGACGGGGCTCACGAGCGTGGGAGTCCTCCTGGTCGCGAGCCTCCTGGCCTGGCGGAGAGGGGACCTGGCGGTTCCTGGAGTCAACTTCGCGGCTCTGTTGCTCCTTCCCGCGATCCCCTACACGGCCTCCTACCTCCCCCACCTCCTGCGGGGGGAGACGCTCGGGGATCTCGTACGCCTCCACGAGAACATGTACCGCTACCACAGCAGCCTGGTCGCCACGCATCCGTACGCGAGCCGATGGTGGAGCTGGCCGCTCCTGTTGCGTCCCATGTGGTACCACTACGAGGCGCACTCGGGGATCATGACGGGGATTTTCGCGGTGGGGAACCCTGCAGTGTGGTGGGCCATCCTCCCCGCGGTGGGGTTTGTGGCCTGGCGCATGGCCCGCGGAAGCCATCCAGCAGACCCCTTCATCCTCGCGGGATTCCTCCTGTCCTACCTCCCCTACGCCTTCATCGGCCGGCTCCTCTTCATCTATCACATGTTGCCCGCCCTTCCCTTCGCGTATCTCGCCATCGCGGAGGCCCTGGACGGCGTGGAAAGGCGGATGGGAAGGGAGTGGAGACGGGCATACCTCCTCCTCGTGGCCCTGGTCTTCGCGTTCCAGTTACCGATTCTCGTGGCCTATCCCATGCCCGCCCGGTGGCTGCGGTGGTGGATCTGGATGCCCACATGGGTATGAAGCCTTCCCTGAGTGCCTTCTTTCCCGCCTACAACGAGGAGGGGAACATCGAGCAAACCGTGCGGCGGGCGCTCGAGGTGCTGCCTGCCTACGCGGAGACGTTTGAGGTCATCGTGGTAGACGACGGCAGCACGGACCGCACCGCGGAGGTGGTGCGCCGTCTCATGGAGGAGGACCCCCGGGTGCGGCTCGTGCAGCACGAGCGGAACCGGGGGTATGGGGCGGCCCTCCGCACGGGATTGGCAGCTGCCCGGTACGAGTGGGTGTTCTTCAGCGACGCGGATCTGCAATTCGATCTCGCAGACCTGGCCCGGCTGCTCCCCTACACGGACCGAGGGGACCTCATCGTGGGCTATCGGCTCCGACGTCGGGACCCGTTCCACCGTCGTCTCATCGGCCGGACCTGGAACCTCCTGGTGCGGTGGGGATTCGGGGTACGGGTTCGGGACGTGGACTGCGCCTTCAAGCTCCTGCGCCGGGAAGTGGTGCAGCGCCTGCCCCTGCGAAGCGACGGAGCCTTCATCAGCACGGAGCTGCTTTGCCGGGCCGCGGCCTGCGGGGCCCGCATCGTGGAGGTGGGAGTCCCGCACTTCCCCCGGCGGTGGGGCCGGCAGGGCGGGGCGAGCCCGCGGGTGATCCTCCGGGCCTTACAGGAGCTGTGGCGGCTTCGACGGGAGCTCAGGCCGGCTTCCGTACCAGGAGAACCAGCATCCACCCCAGCACCGTCAGGTGGAGAAGGGAGAGGACGGCGGTCACGGGAGGAGGGAAGAGGTTCCACACCGCTTGGTTGATGGGGGTACGGGTTCCGGGATGCACGCTCAGGTAGGCGAGGCCGTAGACGAGGTCCACGAAGAGCAGGAGGGTGAGGGCTCCGACCGGCGGAAGCCCGATCCGCCCGCGGCCCCAGGCGAGGAGTCCGAAGGGCAGGGCCGGAAAGAGATAGCGCTCGTGCATGCGGGTGCCCAGGGTGAAGGCGCCCAAGAAGAGGACGGACGCGCCGAGATCGTAGGACGCGGGCTCTCTTCCCCGGGCGCACCGCCACAGGATCATCCCCCCGACTCCGCCCACCAGCAGGAGCCCCCACACGTTTGCCGGCATCCCCATCCACGGGGAGGCGTCCGATTTCCAGTTGAGCCCCAGAAGGTGCCACAGGTTGAGGGCGTTGACGGACCCGTACGGATAGACCCGGACGGCCTGGACGACCTGGGCGAGAAGCCGCGTGGGCGTCAGGCCAAACCCGAGGGAGGGAAGCACCACGGTCGCGGCCCCGGTTGCCAGTACCCGTCCCCAATCCTCCCGAGGCAGTGCCCCGGAACGGACGCCCCACAGGCCCATCAAGGGCAGCACCAAGGCGTACTGGGGCTTGGTGAGGATCCCGAACCCGAGCAGGGCTCCGGCCAGGCCGGCCTTGCGGTTCTGCAGTGCCCACCAGCCCCCGAGGAGCCAGGCCATGGCCACGGATTCCGCCTGCCCCCACAGGGCCCCGATGCAGAGCACCGCGGGGTTCCACAGGTACCACGAGGCGGCCCCCGGCCCGCCGAGCCGCGCCAAGAGCCCCGCTACCGCGAAGTCCGCGACAGCGGGAGGGAGCTTGACGAGCACCGGCCCGGCCTGAGGCACGAGCCGGATCAGAATCCCCACGGGCCACAGCACCAGCAGGTACCCGGGGGTGTAGTCCACGAAGGTGTCCGGAGCGTAGAAGCGGAGGGGGCCGGTCTGCGCCATCCGTACGGCCCAGGCCTGAAAGGTGGCTACGTCTACCGCGTGTCCAGGGAGGAAGAGGAGCACGGCCCGAAGGAGCGCGGGCCACAGCCAGGAGGATGCCGGCGGAACCCCCACGGCACCATGGTAGCGGATCGCGGAAAAGCAAGCGGAAACGGTCCGAGGAGGGGAGGCCGGGATGCGGATCGGAGTGCCCAGGGAGCGCAAGGAGCAAGAGTACCGGGTGGGGATCACGCCCGCGGGCGTGATGCAGCTGGTGGAGGCCGGCCACGAGGTCCTCATCGAGGCGGGAGCCGGGGAGGGCAGCGGGTTCGCGGACGAGGAGTACGGACGTAGAGGAGCCCGGGTCATCCGGGATCCCGCGGAGGTGTGGGGCGCAGACCTCGTGCTGAAGGTGAAGGAGCCCCTTCCGGAGGAGTACCGGTATCTGAGGCCGGGGCTCGTCCTCTTCGCCTTCCTGCACCTGGCCGCGGATCCGCAGCTGACCCAGGTCCTGCTCGCCTCCCGAGCGGTCGCCATCGCCTACGAGACCGTGCAGCTCCCGGACGGGGAGCTGCCCCTGCTCACCCCCATGAGCGAGGTGGCCGGGAAGCTCGCCATCCAGGAGGCCGCGCATCACCTGAAGCGCACGGGAGGCGGGAAGGGGACGCTCCTGGGAGGGGTCACGGGCGTCGCGCCGGGCACGGTGGTCATCCTGGGGGGTGGAGTGGTGGGCATGAATGCCGCGCGGGTGGCGCTGGGCATGGGCGCTCAGGTCACCGTCCTCGAGAAAAACTTCCAGAGGATGCGGTTCCTGGACGATGTGCTCCACGGCAGGTTTCAGGTCCTGGCGAGCAACCCCTACACCATCGAGCAGGCGGTGGCGTACGCGGATGTGCTGGTGGGCGCGGTCCTGGTCCCTGGGGCTCGGACCCCCCGGCTGGTGACGGAAGAGATGGTGAAGGCCATGAAGCCGGGATCCGTCATCGTGGACGTCTCCATCGACCAAGGCGGGTGCGTGGAGGGGATCCGGCCCACCACCCACCGGGACCCCGTGTACGTCCGGCACGGGGTGGTGCACTACGCGGTTCCCAACATGCCGGCGGCCGTCCCCCGCACCTCCACCGTGGCCCTCACCAACGCCACCATCCCCTACGCCCTGCAGATCGCGGCCAAGGGATGGGTCCGGGCCTGCCGGGAGGATCCGGCGCTCCGGAAGGGGCTCAACGTGGTGGAGGGCACCCTCACCCACCCAGGCGTGGCCGAGGCCCACGGGCTTTCCTATGCTCCCGCGGAGGAGATCCTGGAACGGGAATCCCGCTAGACGTCCCGGAAAATGGCCAGGGGCTCCCGCGGCCACTCCAGACGGACCCGTCCGGCCGCGACTTCTTCGAGGGCAATGGTGACCGGGTTCTGAGAATCGACATCCACGAGCGGCAGCTGGCCGGTGCCCAGCTGCTGGGCCCGCTTCGCGGCCAGCATCACCAGGGCGTACTTGTTGGGCACGCGCTCCAGCAACACCTCGATGGGCGGTCGGATCATGCCACTCTCCCCTCGCAGGGCCTATTGTAGCGCGTTCGGAAAGTCCGTCAAAAGCCCAGTTCGCTCAGGTCCCCGGGGACGCGGATCTGGAAGAGGTCTGGTCCACATAGGCCGCGCAGGCTCTGCGGAGGGGGCACTGGGAGCACCGGGGCGCACGGGCCCGACAGACCTCCCGGCCGTGGCGCACCAGCAGCAAGAGGTGTTCTGAGAGAGGAGGGCACGCACGAGGACCTCCACGGGATCCCGGGGCCCCTGGAAGCGGGGAGGTCCGTAGAAGGCCTCCAGCAGGCGGTCTACGGTCCCGGCGCGGCGCCGGAGCGCCGGGGAGGGCTCCCTCACGAGCTCGGCACCTCCGCGCGCACCCACCGTGCGAGGGCGAGGGCGTTGCGCACCGCGTGTCCCGCCGCGTCGTTGTTGTAAAACACGTACACGTCCCGTCCCGACTCCACCTCCGTTCGGACCCAGGCGGCGTCCGACCGGATGTGCTGCTCAGTGTAGCTGCTGCCGTAGAGGGACCCCGGGCCGTGTCGTCGCAGGTAGCTCCAAGGGGCCGTGTGGGGCACCCGCACCGGGGGCCGTTCCAGGGGCTGCGGATGCATGCCGGGGAGCAGCACCTGAAACGGCCAGTCTGCCCCCACCACCGCGGCGCCCGTGCGCTGCAGTTGGTGGAATACCGGTTCCGAAAACCACGACGGGTCCCGGAACTCGAAGGCATGGCGGACCGAGGAGGGGAGCGTTTTGAGGAACCCTTCCAGGAGGTCCGCATCCGCTCGGAAGCGGGGTGGAAGCTGCCACAACACGCAGCTCAGCCGGTCTCCCAGGGGCTCTGAGTGCGCGAAGAACCGGCTCAGGGCCTCTTCGGCCTCCCGCAGACGGCGGAGGTGCGTGATGAAGCGGCTTCCCTTCAGCACGAACCGGAACGTCTTCGGGACTTCCCGGGCCCAAGCTTCAAAGGTTCTCCGGGGCGGCAGGCGGTAAAAGGTGACGTTCATCTCCACCGCGTTGAAGTGCTCCGCGTAGCGCGAGAGCCACCGACGGGGGGAAAGACCTTCTGGGTAGAGCACCCCCACCCAGTGCCGGTAGTTGAACCCGGAGGTCCCGATCCACGCAGTGGCCATGACTACCTCCGCAGGCGGATCCGGGCGAACCGCCGCTTGCCCACCCGCAGCACCATGCCGTCCCGGATCTCCACCCGTGCCTCAGGATCCTCAAGCCGCGTCCCGTCCAGGCGCACCCCGCCCTGCCGAACGAGCCGCCTCGCCTCGCTGCGGCTTTGAGCGAGGCCTGCCCGCACCACCAGGTGCGCGATGGGCAAGCGTCCTTCTACCAGCTCCGTGTCCCAGAGATCCACCTCCAGGATCTCCTCCGGCAGCTCCCTGCGGGCGAAGACCCGGTCGAAGGCCTCTTCCGCATTCCGGGCGGCCTCCTCTCCGTGCCACAGGCGCACGATCTCCCAGGCGAGCCGGCGTTTGGCGTCCCGGGGGTGCACGGTCCCCTGCTGCAGGCCTTCGATCAGGGTCCGAACCTCCTCTTCGGGGAGCTCCGTGCACAGCTCGAAGTAGGTGGGCATGAGGGCGTCCGGCAGGGACATCACCTTCCCGTACATCTCCTGCGGGGGTTCCGCGATCCCGATGTAGTTGCCCAGAGACTTGCTCATCTTCTCCACGCCATCCAGCCCCGGCAGAAGCGGCATGAGGAAGGCAACCTGCGGGACCTGATCGAACTCCCGCTGGAGGTTCCGCCCCATGAGGAGGTTAAACTTCTGATCCGTACCTCCCAGCTCCACGTCCGCTTGGAGAGCCACGGAGTCGTACGCCTGGCAGAGGGGGTACAGGAGCTCGTGCAGGCCAATGGGGCTCCCTTCCCGCCACCGCTCCGTGAAATCGTCCCGCTCCATCACCCGGGCCACGGTCACCCTGCTGGCAAGCCGGATCACGTCCGCAAACCGCATGGGGCCCAACCACTGGCTGTTGAACACCACCCGGGTGCGTTCGGGGTCCAGGATGCGGCTGTACTGCGCCCGGTAGGTGGCGGCGTTCCGCTCCACCTCTTCCGGGGTGAGCATGGGCCGGGTCTGCTTCTTGCCTGAGGGATCCCCGATGAGGGCGGTGAAGTCCCCGATGACGAGGATGGCCTCGTGCCCCATGTCCTGGAACTGCCGGAGCTTGCGCAGCACCACCGCGAACCCCAGGTGGATGTCGGGGGCTGTGGGATCCAGTCCCAGCTTCACCCGGAGTGGCCGGCCCTCCCGCAGCTTCCCAAGCAGTTCCTCCTCCGAGACGATCTCCGCGGCACCCCGGCGCAGAAGCGCCAGCTGCGCCTCTGGAGAGAGCCGGAGAGTCATCGCGGTCTCCGGGAGGGCCAGCCCAGGATCTCCGGCCGGGCCTGGAGGGCCAGAAGCAGCGGGTACCCGATCCCGTAGCAGGCCACGAGCTGGCCCAGGAACACCGTTCCCACGGTGGGCCAGTACGGCACGCCCGCGAGGAACTGGAGGTAAAGCGGCACGCCTAGGGCGTTGACCACCACGGGGGGGAGCGGTGCGAGCCACGCCCTGGGCATGCGGGCGGTGAGGAGGGCGGCCAACAGGCTCAGTAGAGTACCGAGCACCACGTCCACCAGCCCGTAGGGGCCCAACAGGTTCGCGACACACACCCCGAGCACCAGCCCCAGGGTTCCGGCAAGAGGATCCAGGTAAGGGAGGACCGTGAGGGCTTCGGAAACCCGCACCTGCACGGGCCCGTAGCCAAGCTCGCCCAGGGATCCGGTAACCGCCGCGTACACGCCCGCGATCGCCCCCGCCCGGACCAACCACCCAACCTTTGTCCTCCCGCTCATCTCTCTTCCCCCTCCGTGGCGAACAGCAGCCGCAGCGCGCTCCGATCCACCTCCACTCCAAGACCCGGTCCCGGAGGCGGGGCCCCGAACCCGTCCTGGGAGCGGGGTTGATAGCCCGCCACGTGCTCCAGAACCCAGTCGTTCATGAAGGAGGCCGCCAGAAACGCCTCGGGACGGGTGCTGGCGGCCAGGTGGCTTGCGGCCGCCGTCACGAGGTCTCCCCCCCATGTGTCCTCGATGATGAGGGAGAGGCCCAGTTCCTGCGCCAGGTCCCGCACGAGACGCGATCCGGTGAGGCCCCCGAACCGGCTGATCTTCAGGTTGACCCCCACTCCGATCTCCGCGGCTTGCAGCACCCCCCGCACGTCCGTCACCCCCTCGTCCAGGATTAGGGGGAGCGAGGTCGCTCCGCGGAGTGCCCGGCACTCCTCCAGGGTGGGGCAGGGCTGCTCGAGGACCACGCGGTCCACTCCCGCAAGGAGACGGGAGAGCACCGCGGCGTGGTACAACCGGTACGCTCCGTTCGCGTCCGCGATCACCACCTCCTCCTCTCCGGTGACCTCCAGGGCCGCCCGTACCCGGGCCAGATCCTCCTGAGGCGTGGTACCGATCTTGAGCTGGAACCGGCGGATGCCCAGGGCCCGTTGCTCCTGGACGAAGTCCGCTATCTCCCGGGCGTCCCGCAGTGGAACAGCCATGTAGAGGGGGAACCGCTCCTGCCACCGTCCACCCAGCAGCAGGTAGACGGGGAGTCCCGTGGCCTTGCCCACCAGGTCCCAGCACGCCATGTCCACGGGGCTTTTGGCGAACGCGAATCCCCGCAGGGTACTGTCCATGCGGCGGTGCAGGGCCGCGAGGTCCCGGGGATCCAGGCCCACGAGGGGCGGAAGGAGCTCTTTGAGCGCAATCCGGGCCGCTTCCGCGAAGGCCGGGAGGTAGGTCGAACCCAGGGGGCACACTTCCCCCCATCCCTCCAGTCCTTCGTCCGTGAGGACCCGCACCACGGTGGAGGGCAGGGTGCGAACCACACGGCCCCCGGACATCCCGTAGATCCCGTGGCGGTAGGTGAGCTCGTACCCGTACACCTCGATGCGCACGATCCTCACGGCTCGAACTCCACCACGGTCACCCCCTCTCCCCCCTCCCTCGGGGGGGCCAGGCGGAACCGGACGTCCGGGTGGGCGCTCAAGGCCTCGTGGATGGCCCTCCGCAGGGTCCCCGTCCCCTTGCCGTGCACCACCACTAAGCGCCGCACGCCCCGGACCAGCGCGGCGTCCAGGGCCCGCTCCAGCTCGTAGACCGCGTCGTCCACGTTCAATCCCCGGAGATCCAGACGGGCGGCGGATTCCACGGCAAAAGCCCGCTCCGCGGACACCCGTGGACGCAAAACCGGCGCCGGGCTGGCGGGCGGCCGCAGATCCGTCCGGGGAACCCGAACCCTCCACCGCCCGACCTCCACCTCCACCTCGTCCCGTTCCGTAACCCTCACCACGGTTCCCTCGGCCCGTAAGGAGGCCACCCACACCCGGTCCCCCGGTGCCACAGCCTCCACCGGCTCCCCCGCCTCCAAGGCCTGACCGGCCTTCAGGGCCTTCTGGAGCTCCGCGAGCCGGAGTTGGGCCTCCTGCGCCAATTGAGCCCGGCGCTCCTCCCGCAACTCCGCGAGCACCCTCCGGACCTCCTCCCGGGCCCGCTCCAGGAGCTCCGAAGCCTCCTCCCGGGCCCGGGAGAGCAGCCGCTCCCGCTCCGATCGGAGTTGTGCTCGAAGCGCCTCGTAGCGCGCTCGCTCCTCCTCTGCCTCCCGCCGCAACCGCTCCGCTTCCGCCCGGTCCACCTCTATCCGGCGCCGGTCCTCGCTCAGTCCCGTCAGTACGGCCTCCATCTCCACCGTCTCCCGTGCGAGGAATCCCCGGGCCCGTTCCAGGACCTCCAGAGGGAGCCCGAGGCGCTGGGCGATGACGAAGGCGTGGCTGCTTCCTGGAATCCCGACCCGCAGCCGGTAAGTGGGGCGCAGGGTCTCGGTGTCGAAGTCCACGGAGGCGTTCTGCACGCCCTCCCGGATGTACGCGAGGGATTTGAGCTCCCCGTAATGCGTGGTGGCCACCACCCGGCAGCCCCTCTCGTGCAGGGTCTCCAGGATGGCCCGGGCCAGGGCCGAGCCCTCCGCGGGGTCCGTGCCCGCCCCAATCTCATCCAGGAGGACCAGGGCACCGGGCCGGGCCCGGTGCAGGATGTCCACGATGGCCCGCATGTGGCTGCTGAAGGTGGAGAGGGACTGCTCGATGCTCTGCTCATCTCCGATGTCCGCGAAGACCTGGGGGAACACGCCCATCCGGCTTCGGGGGGAAGCGGGGACGAACAACCCCGATTGGACCATGAGCTGCAACAGGCCGATGGTCTTCAGGGTCACGGTCTTCCCCCCCGTGTTGGGGCCCGTGAGGAGGAGGGTGCGGAAATCCGTCCCCAACCGAACGTCAATGGGAACCACGGGCCGTTGTGGATCCCGGCGGTGGGCATAGACGAGGAGCGGGTGCCGGGCCTCCACCAGCTCCAGCTGCGGGTCGGGCAGGAGTTCCGGATGCACCGCGTCCAGCTCCTCTGCCAGGCGCGCCTTGGCGAACGCGAGATCCAGGCGGGCCAACCCCCGCACGGCCTCTTCCAGAGGAACTGCGTAGGTCCCCACCCGTTCCGAGAGCCGTGCCAAAACCCGCTGCACCTCCCGCTCCTCTGCCCCCCGCAGGGCTCGGAGGCGGTTCCCGAGCTGCACGGCCACCAGCGGCTCCATAAAGGCGGTCTGGCCGGTACCGGACTGGTCGTGGAGGATCCCGGGGAACTGGTGCGCGTACTGCTGCTTCACGGGCACCACGTACCGGTCGCCCCGCACGGTGATGATGGGATCCTGCAGCATCCGGGCCCACCGGGAGGAACGGATGAGCTCCTCCAGCTGGGTGCGCAGCTCCTGCTCCGTGGCCCGCAGCTGTTTTCGGATCCGGGCGAGCTCCGGGCTTGCGGAATCCAGCACGTGGCCGTCCTCCCCGATGGCCCGCTCCAGCTCCGCCTCCAGCGGTTCGAAATTCGGCAGGTTCCGGGCCACGGCGGACAACTGCGGTGCCCGGTCCGACCGGGAAAGGACTCCCCCCTTCACCCTCCGGGCGACCCGGACCGTGTGCAGGATCCGGAGCAGATCCTCTGACATGAGCACGCCCCCGACCCGGACCCGGGCGAGAGGAAGCCGGAGGTCGTGGACCCCGCGCAGGGACAGATCGCCCTCCCGCAATAGGGCTCGGGCTTCCGCGGTCTCCTGCAGCCGTTCCTGCACCGAGCGGAAGTCCACCGTGGGTCCGAGTTCTGCCGCGAGCTCCGCGCCCACTTCGGTCTCCGTCAACTGCCGCAGGCGCTCCCGGATCTTCTCGAATTCCAGAACCCGGAGGGTGCGCTCGTCCATCCCTAATTCCCCGCGTCATTGTATACCGGCCGGGAGAGGAATGGACTCTCGGGGTCCACGAACCGCCAGGGGCGGTCCCGGGCACGCCGGATTCCGATGCGCGGGGTGGCGAGGATGCGACGGGGGGGGATTCCCGCAACCAGGTAGAGGGGACCCGGCTGCGTGAGGTCCACCCCATGATGGGAGAGATCGATGCCGAAGGCCTGGGTGAGCCGGCCTGGACCACTCGTGAGCCGCCGCACGTCCTCCACGCCCCGCAATCGGCGCATGACCTCCAGCCCCTCCAGGGGCTCCGCGGCCCGGAGGAGTACGGCCCCGGGCTTTCCCTCCGGCTCCGTGACCACGTTGATGCAGTGGTGGTTGCCGTACGTGAAGTACACGTAGGCGATCCCCGGAGGGCCCCACATGATGGCGCTGCGGGCGGTGCGGCGGTAGGCGTGGCTTGCGGGGTCCTCCGGTCCCAGATATGCCTCCACCTCCACGAGGCGCCCCACCAGCCGCATGCCCTCGGGAAGGAGGCGTACCAAAAGAGCGCCCACGAGTTCCGGAGCCACCTCCAGGGTGGGCCGGGCGAAGAAGGTGCGGGGAAGGGGATGGACGGAACGTCCCGGGATCATCCGGAGCGCTTTCCGCGGGCGGGAGGGCGCTTGCGCCCTAAGACCTCCAGGAGCTTCCGGAGCGGTAGGGTGTTCACCACGTCCTTCGCCTCGGCCCATCCCCGGCGGGCGGTGCCTACGCCGAGCTCCATATACCGGAGCTGCGCGGGGCTGTGTGCATCCGTATTGATGCAGAGCAGCACTCCGTGCTCCTTGGCCAGGCGCACGTGCACGTCCTTCAGATCCAGCCGCTCCGGGGCCGCGTTCACCTCCAGGATGGTGCCGGTCCTGCGGGCCGCCTCCACCAGGCGCTCCACGTCCACAGAGTACGGGTCCCGCTGCTGGACGAGCCGACCCGTGGGGTGTCCGAGGATGGTCACGTACGGGTTGTGCATGGCGCGCACGATGCGCTCCGTCATGACGCGGGTCTCCATGCGGAAGTGCGTGTGCACGGAGGCCACCACCACGTCCAGGTCCGCCAGGAGCTCATCGGGGTAGTCCAGGGATCCGTCCGGGAGAATGTCCACTTCGGATCCGATGAGGACCGTGATCCCCTCCAGCCGCTCGTTGAGCCGGCGCACGTCCCGGATGTGCTGCCGTAGATCCTCTACCGTCACCCCACCCGCGAACTTCAGGCTCTGGGAATGGTCCGTGATGCAGATGTACTCGTAGCCCAACTCCCGGGCGGCCCGGGCCATCTCCTCCACCGTGGTGGCCCCGTCGCTCCACCGGGTGTGCATGTGGAGGTCGCCCCGGATGTCCCGGAGGGTCACCAGGTTCGGAAGCGTCCCCCGTTCCGCGGCCTCCAGTTCCCCTTGGTCCTCGCGCAGCTCCGGCGGGATCCAGGGGAGCCCCACCGCGGCGTACACCTCCTCCTCCGTCCGGCCCGCGATGCGCCGCTCTCCCCGGAAGACCCCGTACTCGTTGATCTTGAGGCCCATCCGCACGGCCCGCTCCCGCAGTCGGATGTTGTGCTCCTTGCTTCCCGTGAAGTACTGCAGGGCCGCGCCGAAGGAGACCGGCTCCACCACCCGCAGGTCCGCCTGGATCCCCACCCGGAGCAACACGCTGCTCCGGGTGGAGCCCCGGGACAGCACCTCCTGTACCTCGGGCATCCGCACGAAGGCCTCCATGGGCTCTTCCGGGGCGCTGCTGGTCACGAGGATGTCGATGTCGCCGATGGTGTCCTTCATCCGGCGGAGACTGCCGGCCACGCTGATCTCGCGGACGGACGGCAATCTCTGCAGCCGTGCCACGATTTCCTGTGCATAGGGCCGCACGGTTCCCAGCAGGAGCCGCTTCCCCGCCCGGCGCACCTGCTCGATTCCCCGCAGGATGTTCTCCACCGTCTTCTGGCCCATCCGGGGCAGACCCGCGAGCTGCCCCGAACGCGCGGCCTGCTCGAGCTCCTCGAGCGTCGTGATCCCCAAGTACCGGTAGAGGAGCATGGCGGTCTTCGGTCCCAGTCCCGGGATCCGCAGGAGGGTGGTGATGCCCGCGGGGAGCTCCCTCAGCAGATCCCCGTGGTAGGCGATCTTCCCCGTGCGTAGGTATTCCTGGATCTTCTCCGCGATGCTCTTCCCAACTCCCGGGATCTCCTCCAGGGCTCCACGGGCCGCCAGCTCCTCCACGTCCTCCGTCAGGCTCTCCAGGGCCCGGGCCGCCCGGCGGTACGCGTTGACCCGGAAGGGGGTCTCTCCTTTCAGCTCCAGCAGATCCGCGATCTCGTTGAGCAGGGACGCCAGCTCCAGGTTCTTCATTATTCAGAAGGACTCCCCCCCCGGCCCCAGCTCCGGGATCTTCCAGGGAAGGGCGGTGTTCAGGGCCCGCACCGCGGCCGCCTCCCAGCTGGCCAGGGAGGACGCGAGCACGGATCGCTCTACATCCGGACGCACCGCGGAATGGGTGGGCGCGGCCAGCAGGAACACCAGGAAAACCATGGAGAGCACGGCTCCTTTCAGCACCCCCGCGAGCCCCCCCAGGAGGATCTGGATCCCGGTGGCCGCCTTACGACCCGCGATGGCCGCGGTGAGATAGTTGCCCACCACCACGAGCACCACCAGCATCGCCAGGAAGGTCAGGGTCGCCGCCCAGTCCGGCCAGGGGAAGTCCCGGCCGAAGAGCGCCGCTGCCGCCTCCTTGTAGAACCGGCTCGTCAGCCCGAACGCGAGGGCCAGAAAGCACGTCTCGAGCAGAGTCCTGAGGGGTCCCCGCTGAAGCCCAGAGAGGATCATGAGCAAGGTCAGGGCGAGGATGATCCAGTCCACCCACATCATGCCGCTCCCTCCACCGCATGATTCGCGGCACCGCGGGGACCTCCTGCGTTCTAGGCGCCCCGGATCCGAGCTCCGAACCGCTGTCGCAGCCCTTGGCGGATCTCTTCCAGGATCCCCTCCACCTCCCGGGCTTCCAGGGTGCGATCCGGGGATCGAAACCGGAGGGAGAAGGCGATGCTTTTGTGACCCTCGGGGACCTGGGGTCCCGTGTACACATCGAAGGCCTCCACCGCCTCCAGTACCGGCCCCCCCACCCTCCGGATCTCCTCGACGAGTTCCGCCGCGGTCACCTCCTCCCGCACCACCACCGCGAGGTCCCGATCCACCGCGGGGTAACGGGGAAGGGGCCGGAACTCCGGAGGCCGGGCGTGCGTGAGGAGGGATGCGAGGGCCACCTCGGCCACGTACGCCCTTCCCCGCAGGTCGTAGGCCTCCGCGACCTCGGGATGCACCTCCCCCATCCATCCGATCCGCTCTCCCCCGATCCAAACGGAGGCGGCGCGGTACGGGTGGAGCCACGGAGCAGCTTCCGGCACGAGACGCCAATCCGGTATGTGGAGCTCCTCCAGGAGGGTCTCCACAACCCCCTTCAGGTGGTAGAAGGTGGTCTCCCAGAAGTCCTCCGGAAGGTTCCAGCGACCCAGGAGCATCCGGCCCATGCGGGCGATCCCCACCACCTTGCGTTCCTCCCACCCCTCCCCGGAGGGAAAGTACACCCGGCCGATCTCGAAGATGTGTACGTCCGGGATTCCCCGGGTGCGGTTCGTGCGCAGGACCTCGAGGAGGGAAGGGAGGAGCGTGGTGCGGAGGTGCGTGTGCTCCTCGGTGAGGGGGTTTAGGAGCCTGGGCGCCCTCCGCAGCGGGTGGTCGGGCGGAATCCGGACGCGATCCAGGTCTCGGGGATGGAGGAGGGAAAGGGTGAACACCTCCGTGAGGCCGCCGCGCAACAGGATCTCCCGCACCTGGCGCTCCCGCGCGAGCTCCTCGGGAAGCCTCCCCACCCCCATCTCGGCCAGGGGCATGGTCTCCGGGATCCGTTCATAACCCCACAGCCGGGCCACCTCCTCGATGAGGTCCTCCTCCCGCTCCACGTCCCGGCGGTGGGGAGGAACCTGAACCAGGGCACGGTCCTCGCGGGTCTCCAGATCGAATCCCAGCCGCCGGAGGATTCTCTCAGCCTCTTCCCGGGGGATTTCGACCCCCAACACCCTGCGGAGGCGTCCGTACCGCAGGGCCACCACCCGGGCCGGCTCCGGGTTGGGATAAACGTCCACCTCGCCGCGGAGAACCCGGCCCCCGCAATAGCGGCGCATCAGCTCCGCGGCGCGGGCGGCGGCGATCCGCACGCGCTCCGGGTCGCCGCCCCGTTCATGTCGGGTACTCGCCTCCGTGCGCAATCCCACGGCCCGGGCCGTGCGGCGCACCGCCACGGGGTTGAACCACGCGGACTCCAGCAGCACCCGCCGGGAGGTCGGCCGGATCTCGGTATCCGCCCCGCCCATGATCCCGCCCAGGGCCACGGGTCGCTCCGCGTCCGCGATGACGAGGGCCCCTTCCGGCAGCACCCGCTCCACCCCGTCTAAGGTCACGAGCCGCTCTCCCGCCCGGGCGGTCCGAACCACGATCCTTCCGCCTGAGATCCCATCGTAATCGAAGGCGTGGAGGGGCTGCCCCAGCTCCAGCATCACGTAGTTGGTGATGTCCACCACGTTGTTGATGCTGCGGATCCCGCACTTCTCCAGGCGATCCGCCATCCACCGAGGGGCCGGGCCAACCTGGACCTCCACGACCATCCGGGCCACGTACCGATAGCAGAGGTTGGGGTCCTCGAACGTCACGGAGGCCAAGGTCTGGGCCGGGGGATCCTCTTCCTCCAAGGCCACGGACGGGATCACCAGATCTCCCCCCGTGACTGCCGCCACCTCCCGGGCGATCCCCACCATCCCCAACCAGTCGGGTCGGTTCGCGGTGGTCTCCAGGTCGAACACCCAGTCATCCCCCCACCGCTCTACGGCCTCTACGCCCAGGCCCAGCATGGGGAACCGCTCCGCCCATGCCTCGGGGTCAAGGGGATCTGAGGTGCGCACCAGTTCCTGGATCCAGCTCCACGGAACCCGCATCCCGCCCCCCCTAGAACTGGTTCAAGAAGCGCAGGTCGTTCTCCCAGAAGAGGCGAATGTCACCGATGCCGTAGCGGACCATGGCCGGCCGCTCCACGCCCAGCCCGAAGGCGAAGGCGGTGTACCGCTCGGGATCGATCCCCGAGAATTCGAGAACCCGAGGGTGGAACATCCCGCACCCTCCGATCTCCAGCCACCGGCCGCCGAAATGCACCGCGATCTCCGCGCTGGGCTCCGTGAAGGGGAAGTAGGAGGGCTGGAAGCGGACCCGGGTCTGGGGGCCCCACATCTCCCGCGCGAACCGGGAGAGCACCCCTTTGAGGTCCGAGAACCGCACACCTTCGTCCACCAGGAACCCGTCCACCTGGTGGAACACGGGCGCGTGGGTGGCGTCCAGGGCGTCCCGGCGGTAGCACCGGCCGATGCTCACCACCCGGAGGGGAGGCCTGCGCACCGCCATCACCCGCACATCCACCGCGGTGACTTGGGTCCGGAGGAGGTGCTCGCGGTCCAGGTAGAAGGAATCCTGCATGTCCCGGGCGGGATGGTCGTCCGGGATGTTCAGGCGGCGGAAGTTGAACTCCTCCGTCTCGATCTCCGGCCCCTCCACCACCTCGAACCCCATGGACCGGAAGATCTCCAGGATTTCCTGGATGGTCCGACCCAGGACGTGCGGCCGTCCCGGGATGGGCCGGCGGCCGGGAAGGGTGACGTCTATGGCCTCGGCGCGCAGCCGATCCTCCAGGGCAAGCACCCGGACCGCTTCTGCCCGAGCTTCCAGCTGGGCCAGGAGCCACTCCTTGGTCTCGTTCAGGAGGGCACCCACCCGGGCCCGCTCCCCAGGAGGAAGAGCTCCCAGTCCCCGCAGCAGCTGCGTGAGACGCCCCCGCTTGCCGAGATACCGGCGCCGGACGGCCTCCACGGCCTCCGGGCTCTCGGCTCGCTGGAGGTCCAGCTCGGCCTCCTCCCGCAGGATCCGGATCTCCTGCTCCACGCTTCTCCCCCAGACGTGCGCGGTCTCCTGAAGTATATCAGGGGCAGGATGGCCTCAGCCACCGCGCCGGGCCTCGTAGAGGAGCACGGCTGCCGCGGCCACCACGTTCAGGGACTCCGCCCTGCCGTACAGCGGGATCCGGACCCGGGAGGAAAGGGGCCATGGATGGCGGGGCCCGCTCCCCTCGCTGCCCAACACGAGGGCCACGGGAGGCGTGTAGTCCGCCGCCCGGTAATCCACCTCCCCCCTCGGGTCCGCCACGTACACCCGCGCCTGCTGCACCTCTTCCGCCTCGGCCCGCGCGATGGGAAGCGCAAAGCAACTCCCCGCGCTCGCGCGAACCGCCCGGGGATGGAAAGGATCCACCGTCCCCTCGAGCACGGCCAGGGCATCAAACCCCGCGGCGTCCGCGGTGCGGATCAGGGCCCCTAGGTTTCCCGGATCCTGGATCCCATCCGCCACCACCAGCCGAGACCACCGGAGGGCGGAGAGGGGGCGTACCTCGGGGATCCGGACCACCGCGCACACGGGTTGGGGGGTCTGTACGTCCGCCAGGGCCTCGATCACCCTCGGCCCCACCCGGAGCACCCGAACCCCCATGCGCCGGGCCAGGCGCTCCAGCTCCGGCAGGGGTTCCGCCACCAGGAGTTCCTCCACCCATCCCCCCACCCGCAGGACGGTCTCCACGAGCCGAATCCCGCTCACCACCAACCGGCCCTGGGCCCACCGCTCCCGCCGGCGGGCCAGGGCTCGGAGTTCCCGGATGTGCGGGTTCTTGGGACTGGTGATCACCCCGGACGGGTCGTGGCGCTGCGAACGATCTCCGCGAACGCTTGGGGATCCCGAACCGCCAGATCCGCCAGGACCTTGCGGTTCAGGGCAATGCCGTTCTGGCGCAGGGCATGCATGAGCCGGCTGTACGAAAGGCCATGCTGGCGGGCGGCCGCGTTGATGCGGACGATCCACAGGCGCCGGAAATCCCGCTTGCGCTGCCGGCGATCCCGGTACGCGTTGCGGAGGGCACGCATCACGTACTGGTTGGCCAGCTTGAACCACCGGCTCTTCTTGCCCCAGTAGCCCTTCGCGAGCTTGAGGATCTTCTTGTGGCGACGGCGTACGGTCTTCCCCCGCTTCACCCTCGGCATGTTCGGCTCCCCCTCACTCCAGATCGTACGGGATCAGGGCCCGGATGCGCCTCGCATCTTGGGAAGCCACCGGCACCTCCTGGGCGAGGCTGCGCAGCCGACGGGCCCGTTTCTTCTCCTTCAGGTGCCCTCCGCCCTGACGCCGGCGGAGGAGCCTGCCGCTCCCCGTCACCTTGATCCGCTTGCGCGTGCCCTGATGGGTCTTGGCCTTGGGCATCCTCGAGCCTCCTCACCGCCGGACCGGGTTGTACACCACCACCATGTTTCGTCCCTCCATGGAGGGAGGACGTTCCACGGTGGCGATGGGCGAGACGTACTCCGTGAGCCGGTCGAGGATCATGCGGCCCAGCTCCGGGTGCACCACCTCCCGGCCTCGGAACCACATCTCCACCTTCACCTTGTGCCCTTCCTGGAGGAAGTTGTAGACCATCTTCGCCTTCGTCTGGAAATCGTGATCCCCGATCTTTGGGGTCATCCGGATCCGTTTCAACTCCATGGTCCGGGTCTTGCGGTGCGTCTCCCGGTCCCGCTTGCTCTGCTCGTACTTGTACTTCCCGTAGTCCATGATCCGGACCACGGGCGGCTCTGCCTGAGGCGCCACCTCCACCAGATCCAACCCCGCCTCCCGCGCCCGCTGCAGGGCCACCTGGATGGGAACGATTCCGAGATTCTCTCCACCCGGCCCGATCAGCCGGACCTCATGCGCTCGAATCCGTTCGTTCACCCGGGGTTCCCGATGGATGCTCTCCCCTCCCTCTCTTTGGACATCCTCTGCGGAGGATGCCCGCATGATCCCGGTAAAATGAAAGCGGGCAGCAGAAGCCGCCCGCAAGATGCGCCCCGCGCGGAACCTCCGTGGCCCATCACACGGGCGTGGGATTCCCGCCGCGGGAGGAGGAATCGCCAGGCTTCTGCGCGCACCCGAGCCGCGATCACCCTAACATGGGCGTGGAGGTCCGTCAAGCCAGGTCCCGGCCGACCCTCTGGGAGGCGGTGGGGCGCCTTGTACTGGGCTGGCTCGAGGAGCTGGGCGCGGGGGTAGTGCTCCTCTTGCGGACCCTCGGGGCCCTTGCCCGTTTCCGGTGGGAGGGCCGGGAGACCCTCCGGCAGATGGATCGAGCGGGTGTGGAATCCATCCCCCTGATCCTGCTCACCGGGACCTTTTCCGGCATGGTCCTTGCCTTCCAGACCGCCCGGCAGCTCCTGGCCATGGGGGCCGAGGGGTTCGTGGGAGGACTCGTGGCGGTGTCCATGGCCCGGGAAGCGGCTCCCGTGTTCACCGCGGTCACCGTGGCGGGCCGGGTGGGCGCGGGATTCGCCGCGGAACTGGGCACCATGAAGGTCACAGAGCAGGTGGACGCCCTGGAGGTCATGGCCACGGATCCCGTGGAGTACCTGGTCCTGCCCCGGGTGGCGGCCCTGGTGGGGATGTTGCCCCTCCTGGTCCTCTTGGCGAACGCGGTAGGAGCATTGGGGGGCTACGCGGTCGCGGTCCTCGTAGGGGTTCCGGGAGGCACGTACCTGAGCTCCGTGCGGGAGTTCCTGGACTTCGCGGACGTGCTCAAGGGGCTCGGGAAGGCCACAGCCTTCGGGGCGGCCATCGGGCTCGTGGCCTGCACCAAGGGACTGCGGGCCTCTGGCGGCGCGGAGGGGGTGGGGCGGGCCACCACGAGCAGTGTGGTGACCGCCATCGTGCTCCTCCTCATCCTCAACTACTTCCTGGACCTCCTGCTGTTCTGAGCGGTGGGGCCATGGTCCTGGAGGGTCGCGTTGAGCTCGTAGACCTCCACAAATCCTTCGGAGCCCAACCGGTGCTCCAGGGCATCTCGCTCGTGGTGGAGCCCGGCGAGTCCGTGGCCATCCTGGGGCCAAGCGGTGCCGGCAAGAGCGTACTCCTCAAGCACGTGGTGGGACTCCTGCATCCGGATCGGGGCGAGGTCCGGATTGACGGGCACCCCGTACACACCCTGCGCGGCCCGCAGCGGAGTGCCCTGCGCATGCAGATGGGAATGGTCTTCCAGGGTTCTGCCCTCCTAGACTCGCTCACCGTGGGGGAGAACGTGGCATTCCCCCTCCGCCGGCACCGCCGAATGGACGAGGGGACCCTCCAGGAAAAAGTCCTGGAGAAGTTGAAGCTGGTGGGCATGGAAGGAGCGAAGGATCGGATGCCGGCGGAGCTCTCGGGGGGCATGCGCAAGCGGGTGGGCATCGCCCGGGCCCTGGCGCTGGAGCCCAGGATCCTCCTCTACGACGAGCCTACCGCAGGACTGGACCCGGTCACCGCCCGCTCGGTGGACGAGGTCATCCTCCGCGTCCAGCAGCAGACCGGGACCACCACGGTGCTGGTCACCCACGACCTCGTGACCGCCTTCCGAGTGGCCCAGCGCATCGCGGTGCTGGCGGAAGGCCGGTTCGTCCTCGTGGGCCCTCCGGAGGCCCTCTGGCGGTCAGATCACCCCCTGGTGGTGGAGTTCCTCCGCGCGAGCCGGGTGCCCACCCCCCCTTGGGAGGAAGGACGGCCATGAAGCCCGAAGCCCGGGTCGGGCTCGCGGTCCTGATCGGTCTCGCGTTGCTGGGAGCCCTAGCAGGGTTTCTGGGAAGGATTCCGTTCCTCGAACGGGGGTACGAATTCACCGTGGTATTCGAGAGCGCGGAAGGGCTTGGTCCCGGCACCCCGGTCCGGATGGCCGGGGTACAGGTGGGAGAGGTACGTGCCCTCCGCCTCACCCCTGACCACCGAGCCGCAGTGCGGGTGCGCGTCCGGCCCGAGATCCGCATCCCCCGGGGATCCCGGTTCCAGGTCGCCAGCAGCACCCTGTTGGGGAACCGGTACCTGGCCGTCCTCCCCTCCGGGGAGGACGAGTCCATCCCGCCGGAGGCAGTGGTCCTGGGAGACCGGGCCTTCACTGTGGAGGACATCTACCGGAGGGTGGAAGGTCTCGCGGCAGAGGTGGAGACAGCGGTGCGGGATGTGCGCCGTCTCATCCGTTCGGCCCAAGGCGTGGTGGAACGCCTGGATCAGACCGTGGGCGCCCTTCAGGAGGCGGTGGCGGATCCCCGACTCCGGGCCTCATTGATCCGGACCGCGGAGCACCTGGAGAGCGCGGGCCGGTCCGTGGAGCAGACGACCCGGCAGGTGGAGAGGTGGGCGGAGGAGGTAGGAACGGAAGTCACCCAAGCCGCCCGCGGCCTGCGAGACTTCGCGCAGGACCTCCGGAGCACCGCCCAGGAGATCCGCCGGTTCACGGAGGACGTCACCGCCCGGGGGCAGACCGCCGCCCGGATTCGCCGGTCCGTCGCTTCCGCGGAGGAAGCGGTCCTTGCCGTCCAGCGCACCGCGGCCAGCGTGGAGCGGACCGCCCGGCGGGTGGAGGAGATGAGCCGCGTTCTCCAGGAGGGCCTCATCAACGAGGCGCAGGTGCGGGAGGCCCGGGGCGCCCTCACGGACGCGCGGACCGCCGCCCGCCGGGTGGACGAGGTGATGGGTAAGATCGAGCGGACCGTGGAGGGCCTCACCCCTGTGTTGCAGCGCGTCCAGGAAGGGGTGCTCCTCCTCCCCAACCTGCACGTCACGTATGGGGTGTGGTACAACAGCCGGACCCAGTTCCGTCACGATCTTGACCTCTGGGTGACCCCGGGAGAGGGTCGCTATTACCGGTTGGGGATCCACGACGTGGGACGGGAGAACCTGCTGCAGCTCCAGGCGGGGTTCCGCCTCACGGACACCCTGGCGTGGCGGGCGGGGCTCGTGGATTCCCAGGTGGGCGTGGGGCTGGACTACGAAGGCGGAGGGGGGTGGCAGGTTGCCCTGGACCTCACCAATTTCAACCGACCCACCCTCCACCTCTCCCTCCACTACGCAGTCCAGCCCGCCCTCGCCATCGGCCTGCACCTCCGGGACGTGCTCCGGGAACCCTCGTACGGGATCGGCCTGCGGTACCGGTTCTAAAACAGAAAAGCCCCGGGACCATGGAAGGTCCCGAGGCAAGCGCGAGCGCTCGGGGAAGCGTCACCGCTTCTTCTTCGCGCTCTTCTTCGCCGTGGACTTGGCGGAGGTCTTCTTGGCGGTGGCCTTCTTGCTGGCCGCCTTCTTCGCCGCCATGGCTCGGCTACCTCCTTTCCGTTTGGTTTGTAAGAAGTATACGCAGGGAGTGCGAGAATTCCTCCTCCCGTTCCGCAAATTCGTTCGGGATTTTACGCGGAGGCCCGGATCCACCGGAAGGCCTCCACCGCCCAGGCCACGTCCTCATCGGAGATGTGTCGGTGGGTGACGAACCGGATCTCCTGTGGGGAAAGGGCAAAGCAGAGAACTCCCTGGGCTGCGAGCCGGGCGACGAGATCGTGGGCACGGCCCTCCACCCGCGCCAAGACGATGTTCGTGTCCACTTGGTCCGGATCCACCTCCACGCCGGGAAGGCGGGAGAGTCCCCCGGCCAGCGCCTTGGCCCGCCGGTGATCCTCCGCGAGGCGGTCCACCATCTCCTGGAGGGCCACGATTCCCGCGGCGGCCAGCACACCCGCCTGTCGCATCCCGCCGCCCACGACCTGCCGCCAGCGCCGCGCGCGCTCGATGAAGGGTCTGCTGCCGCACAGCACGGACCCCACGGGTGCGCTCAGTCCCTTGGAAAGGGAGAACATCACGGAGTCCGCCGGTTCCGCCAGGACCTTCGCAGGGACCCCCAGGGCCACCGCGGCGTTGAAGATGCGGGCTCCGTCCAGGTGCACCGCGAGCCCCGCCCGGTGGGCGACGGCGGCGGTGGATGCGATGCGCTCCGGGGTGACGGCCACGCCCCCCGCCCGGTTGTGGGTGTTCTCCAGGCACACGAGACGCGGGGGCGGGAAGTGGGGACCTGTGGGCTGCAAGGCCGCTTCCAGGGCTACGGGGGAGATCCAGCCACGCTCGCCCCGGATGGGGCGCAGGACGGCTCCCGCGAGTGCGCTGAGGCCTTGGCTCTCGTACTCGTAGATGTGCGCGGTGGCCTCGCACAGCACCCCGTCTCCCCGCTGAGTGTGCGTGAGGACGGCCACCAGGTTGGCCATGGTGCCGCTCGCGCAGAACAGGGCGGCCTCCTTCCCCATCCGCTCCGCGGCGAGCTCCTCCAGCGCACGGACGGTGGGATCCTCCCCGTATACGTCATCCCCAACCCGGGCCCGCGCCATGGCCTCCCGCATCCGCTCCGTGGGCTGGGTGACGGTGTCGCTGCGCAGGTCCACCTCCCGCATTTCCCCTCACTCCTGAGGTTCCGGGGCCCGAGCCGCCTGGTACATCCCGATTCCCCGTCCCGCGATGGCGGAGGCGAGGTACCCGAGGAGGAAAAGGAAGAGGGCGCGCACCAACAGGGCCAGGATCAGGTTGAGGTCCGGCCCCTGTTGCGGGGCCGGGGCGGTGAGCCGGCTCAGGGCGCCGGTCGCCAGCTCCGTGTACGCGGAGTAAAAGACATAGATGAGCAGGAGCACTCCCACCACGAACACCACCATGCCGAGAATCCGGCCTGGTGGATCCGTGGTACTCCTTCCGCCCGGCATCGCCTCACCTCCTACCGATGGGATCTTCGCCGCTCACCGCGCCTCCACCCGTGCCCGATCCAGGGCATTCGGGCAGAGGGGGCAGGGGTTCTCCTCGGGCAGTCGCGCGATGGCCTCTAGGATGAGCGCGCGCAGCTTCGCATTGTTCGCCGAGAACATGCGCATCACCTCCTCCGCGCTCACGGGCTCCACGTCCTCCCTCCCCTCTAGGCCCACGTCGTAGTCCGTGACCAGGGAGATGTTCACATAGCAGATGCCCAGCTCCCGGCTCAGGATGGCCTCCGGATACTGGGTCATGTTGACCACTTCCCAACCCTGAGCCTGGAACCAACGGCTCTCCGCCCGGGTGGAGAACCTAGGCCCCTGGATCACCACCACGGTCCCCCGCTCGTGCAGGGGAAGTCCCTGCTCCCGGGCCACCTCCGCCACCAGCTTCCGCAGAGTGGGACAATAAGGATCCGCGGCGCTCACGTGCGTGGTGATGGGACCGTCGTAGAAGGTATCCGCCCGTCCCCGGGTGCGGTCCACGAACTGGTCGCACAACACGAAGTCCCCGGGCCGGATGTGGGGCTGGAGGCTGCCGACCGCGCAGGGGCCGAAAATCCACCGCACGCCCAGCTCCCGCATGGCCCACAGGTTTGCCCGGTAGTTGATGCGGTGGGGCGGGATGCTGTGGTCCCGGCCATGCCGGGGCAGAAACGCAACGCGCTTGCTGCCCACTTGTCCGATGGTCACCGTGTCGCTGGGAGGACCGTAGGGCGTCTCCACCCGGTATTCCTCCACCTCCTCCAGGAGCTGGTAGAACCCCGAACCTCCGAACACGCCCACGTCCGCACGAACCGCCTTCATCCTTCCTCCTGTTCATCCTCGGATTGCCTCAGCCGGGCGATGTACAGACGCGTGAGAGCCTCCGTGGAGGCCGGGAGGGGTTCCTCCGGAACCCCCCACCGATCCGCTTCGTCGTACGCTCGGTCTTCCTCCCGCCTCCCCGATCCGCGGAGGCGCGAGCCCACCCACTGCCACGCGGCCTGGAGGGCAGGGATCCGGCGGCTCGCCACTTCCCCCAACAGGAGGCCGAGGGCAACCCCCACCAGCAGATCTCTGAGATCCCGGCGCGTTTGGGCGGAGGGATCCCGCTGGAGGGCCTCCGCGGGCTGCCGGACCACCTGTCCCCCCGTCACCTCCGCGACCCGTTCCAGCAGGGAGATCCCGTCGGGACCATACCGCAGCTCCGGCGAGTAGGGGAGCACCACGGGGACCGTGGAGGCCCCCACCCTCCGGCCGTCGAGGGAGGCGGAAACCGCGAGCCCGTAGGTCCCGGGCTCGCGGAGCTGCACGCGCGCCTCGTACCACCCGGGCCCGGCCTGTACGAACCGGATCCTCTGCGTCTCCCGTCCCACCAGGGTGCCCGTCACCGTGAGTCCGTCCAGCGCTTTGCCCTCTGCGTCCCGGGCGTCCACCACTGCCTCCAAGGTAGCGCCCCTTAAGTTTACCCGCACGTCCAAGGGCTCCAGGTGGGATCGCATCGCCCACCGTACCGCCCGGGACCAGAAGGTGGCGAAGTACGGCCACCGCCGCCACTCCACCGCCCACCGAAGCCCGGTATCCGAGGTGAAGGCCACCGCCCGCCCCAACCCGTACCGCCAGGAGGCGAGGAGAGGATCCCGGTGGGGGGAGAGGAGGTGGACCTGACTTGCAGGCTTCGGGGAGGTGGCCACGTATCCCCGAAGGGGGGGCAAGGCGGGAATTCCGGAGAGAAAGGCGGTGTCGGTTCGCCTGGGAACCAATCGCTCCTCCACGAGATAGGCCCGGCGGGTGAGGGTGACCTCCGCGGTGAGCAGCTGTGGGACGGTGTAGGGATCCCGGGCGTGGTAGTGTCGGCCTCCTCCCCACTCCGCGAGCCGGCGCATGAAGGGAACGTCCGCATCCCGGCCCACGGAAACCGCGGTAAGGGTGATCCCCGCCCTGCGCATGCGGAGAGCGAGGCCCTGGAAATCTCCGGGATCCGTCTGGCCATCGGAGAGGACGATGACGTGCCTCACCCGCGCCCGGATCCCCGTCAGGGCCTCTGCGGCGGCCCGCAGGGCCGGCCACATGTCCGTTCCCCCGCCCGTGCGGAGCCGGGCCACCATCTCTCCGATCCGGTCCCGATCCCGGGCCGGGGTGAGGGGGACCAGCCACCGGTACTCCTGGTCGAAGGCGATGATCCCGATCAAGTCCTGCTCCCCGAGGAATTCGAGGACGCTCCGGGCCGCCTCCTTCGCGAGCTCTACCTTGGCGGGCTCGTTGCTGAGGCCGGCCATGCTGGCGGAGGTGTCCAGCACCAGGATCACGGCCGCGTGCACGAGCCCCACCCGATGCCGGACGTCCGCCGAGACGGGCAGGACCTCCTCCAGGGGGGTTCCCGCGTAGCCTCCGGGCCCGTAGGCGTGTGGCCCTCCCGCGACGACCAGTCCTCCCCCCAGGGAAGCCACGTACGTGCGCAGGGCTTCCATCTGGGCCTGGGAGAGCCGGTGGACAGGAACGTCGTCGAGGACCACGGCCTCGTACCGCGCCAGAGAGGCGGCGTTGCCCGGAAGGTGTTCCGGTGTCACCCTTTCTACCCGCAGGCCTTGAGCCCGCAGGACCCCAGGAAGGTCGCCGGACCCTACGTACAGGACCCCGGAGGCCCCGTGCCCCCGGACGAACGCCTCGGCCACGTTGTTCTCCAGAACCCCATCCTGCTCGGGCAACAGGGAGGCCCGGAGGTGAACCCATCCGTCCGGGGCGCTCACGGTGAACGGCACCGAAGTCCACCCAGGGGCGAGCCGAACCTCCTTTTGGGCCACTCGGCGTCCCTCGGCCGCGAGTTCCAGGCGGGCCTGCTGCGGCCGGGAGGACCAGAGGAGGACCTGGACCTCGAACCGCTCCCCTGCCCGAACCTCCGCGGGGGTCAGGAGGTCCTCGATGCGCGCCCCGTCCCGGTCGAACGCGGACCGCAACGGCACGACGAAGATGGGAACCCCTGCCGCAGCCGCACGACGTGCGGCCTCCATCGCTCCGCCTCGGAGATCCAATCCGTCGCTCAGAAGCACGATCCGCTCGCCGCCCTCTCCTGGGAGGGCCGCGAGCGCGAGGTCCAGGGCAGCCCCGATGTCGGTGTCCTCGGGATCCGGACGGAGCGATGGAGCGGGATCGAACCGCTCCGTGGGCGCCTGCTCGACCACGGCCCTCCCGCCAAAGGTGACGAGGCCCAGCCGGTCGCCCGGTTGCCGGAACCGGGTGGCGGCCGCGAGGAACCGCTCGGCCCGCACGGCCTCCTCCGGGAGGACGCTACTCGACCGGTCCAGGACGAACACCACGGAGATGTGTCCCCCGGGAATGGCAACCTGCATCCCCGCCAGGGCCAGCACCACGCATCCCAGGGCCACCGTCCGGAGGGGGAGGGCGGGGCCGACCCGGAAGGGGCGGGAAGCCCGCCACAGGAGGGGGAGGAGGGCCATCAGGAGCAAGGCGGCGGGGGAGGAGAAGTAGATCACCGTCGCCCCCCAGGGGTTGCGGGACCCCGCCGCCTCAAAAAGAGCGCCCACTCCCCCACCAACAGCCCCAGCAGCACCCACAAGAACGGCCGAGAGAGGTCGCGGCCTTGAGCGCGCACCTCCGCTTGTCCGGGGGGAGGGGGAGTTGCGGGGGGAGGGACGAGGGGACTTCGTTCCGAGGCGGGCTGTACCGCGATCGTGCGCACCGTCCTCGAGCCCGTCCGCAGGCGGTAGAGGCCCGCGCGATCCAAGGGCGGCGTGCGGAACAGGCCGGCCACGGCCTGCAGCCGTCGCGGGCCCAGTGGCCCGTCGAGCCAAGCTTCGGGCTGCCCTGCCGCGGGAAGGGCGAGGTCCTCCCCGGCCTGCACCACAAACCGGCCCGCGCCGCCCAACCAGTCCAGGAGGTTGGACATAAAGATGGGAAACGCGGGCCGCAGGCCAAAATCTGAGGCTTCCAGATCGAAGGCGAGCAGCACCACCCGGTGGGTTCCCGACTCGTACTCCCACACCAACGGAGTGGCTCCCTCCGCCAGTACCTTGCCGGCCCTGGGGTTTAGGGCCAGGGCGTCTTGGATCCGCAACTCCGAAAGGTCCACGAACCGGAGGAGGGGATGTGCCCGGTGAAACCGGACGACCCGAGGTGACCGGACGCTCCCGGTCACCTGAACCGGGAGGTTTTGGGGGACCACGCGGACCAGGAGCGCGTTACCGGGTGGGAGCTCCCGAACGGGGACCCTGTCCACGATGACTACGTCGGAGGGAGGCCATTGCTGGGGATCCGGAGACTCGGTCCGCGCCACTTCCGGTACCCCTATCGCGCGCAGGGCCTCGAGGAAGAACGCGGGGGAGTGGCCCACCACCAGCACCGTGGGGAGAGGACGTCTTCCCAGGGTGAGCCGCCGGTCGTCTGCGGACAGGTCGTCTTGCCCCAGCAGACGTCCCTCCACGACCTCCCCTTCTGGGACGTCGAGCCGCACCACCCGCTCCCCTCCCGCGGCAAGGGCCACCTGGGTCCGCCAGACCTCCTTACCGTCCACCCACACCCCCAGGGGGACGTGCGAGGGTACGGAGGTGTCGTTCCGAACCCGGAGAACCACCCGGAGCCGGCCAGGTGCCTGGGGGTAGGTGAGGATCTCGACGAGTCCCAGGTTACGGGCACCTCTGCCGAAGAGGTGCGCCACGGTTCCTGGAACGGGCCGATCCGAGAAGACGTGGACTTGCAGGGGGCGGCCCGGCCGGGCGAGAGCCCGTGCCAACCGGACCGCCCCCTCCAGGTCCGCATCCCCGTCCGTGGGCTCCAGCTCCCTGAGGGCCCTGAGGGTCTCGGAGGGAGGACCCAGCGGACGGATCAGACGGGGCGTCCGGGCGGCACCGATGAGGGCCACGGCGTGGCCGGGTCCCACCCTTGCCACGAGATCCTGAGCCCCGCGGCGGGCTGCCTCGAACCTGCTGGGCGGGAGGTCCCGGGCTTGCATGCTCAGGGAGAGATCCATCACTACCGCGACATCTGCCCCCACGCCGCCGGGGAAGAGGAGGTGGGGACGCGCGAGCGCGAGGGAGGCTGCGCAGACCGCCAGGATCTGCAGCAGCAGGAGGAGGTTGCGCTCCAGCCTCCGGACCGGCCGGCGTACCTCCAGCTCCCGGGAGGCCCGTTGCCAGAGGAGCAGGCTGGGAACCACCACCTCCTTGCGCCGGGGTCGCAGGAGGTACAGGAGCACTAGGAAGGGAATGCTCGCAAGCCACCACAGGGCAGAAGGATTCTGGAGCGTCATCCCCGCACCAGACCCGCGACCCGCATGTAGCGGAGCACCAGATCCTGCACCGGCACACGGGTGGTCGTCCGGAGGTAGGTGATCCCGTGCCGGAAGCAGAACTGCCGGCACGCTTCCAGGAAACCGTCCCGGGCGCGCCCAAAGGCCTCCAGGCTCTCCCGGGAACTCGTCCACTCCAGGACGGATCCCGTCTCCGCGTCCACCAGTCGCAGCTCTCCCCGGAGGGTGGGGAAGAGCTCCTCCTCGCTGAGGACCTGAACGAGAAACGTCTCGAACCGTCCGTATCGCAGCCGCTGCAGCGCCTCCTCGTAGCCCGCGGGGTCCAGCAGGTCCGTGAGCAGGATGGCCACGCCCCGGCGCCGGGTGCGGGCGGTGTAGTCCGCGAGGGCGGAGGCCATGGCCGTGGGACCTTCTGGCCGGACCTTCTCCAGGAAGGAGAAGAGGGTGTGTGCGGACTGCCGGCCCCGGCGGGGCGGGAGCACCTGGATGTGGTGGCCCTGCAGGACCACCACGCCTACCCTTTCCAGGTTCACCAGGGAGATGTACCCGAGAGCCGCCGCCAGTTGCTTGGCATAGTCCATCTTGGTCGGGGATCCGAACCCCATGGAGGCGCTCGCGTCCAGGAGGAGGTGGACGTCGAGATCCTCCTCCGCGGTGGTGAGCTTCACGAACAGCCGATCCAGGCGGGCGTAGGCGTTCCAGTCCACGAACCGGTAGTCGTCGCCCACCTGGTAGGAGCGGTAGTCCGCGAACTCCACCCCGCGGCCTACGAGGGCGCTTGGCCGATCCCCGCTGGACCGGCTGTGGACCCGTCGGCGTACGAGGAGGGTGAGGCGCTCGAGCTCGCGGAGGAAGTCGGGATCCAGCAGGAGGGAGCTCACGGCGTGGGGAGGGACTCCGCGGGCTCGAGCTCGGGGGTGTGGGCAAGGACGTCCCGAAGGATCCGGTCCGGATCCACCCCCTCTGCCTCGCCCTCGAAGTTCAGGAGGATGCGGTGCCGCAGGGCGGGAAGCACCACGGACCGGATGTCTTCCGCGCTCACGTGTACCCGCCCCGCCGTGAGGGCCCGTACCTTCGCACCGAGGAGGATGGCCTGGGCCCCCCGGGGGCTGCTGCCGTACCGCACGAACCGGGCGACCAGGGCCGAGCAGCGGGGGCTCGTCGGGTGGGTGGCCTCCACCAAGCGGGCGACGTAGCTGAGGAGGTGTGGAGCCACCGCCACCTCCCGCACCAGGGCCTGCATGGCGAGTACGGTGGCGCTGTCCGCCACGGGCTCGGCCTCCGGGAGGACTGCCCCTGTGGTCCGATCTAGGATCTCCACGAGGGAGGGCACATCCGGATAGGGGACCCGCAGCTTGAAGAAGAACCGGTCCAGCTGGGCCTCAGGAAGCGGATACGTCCCCTCCATCTCGATGGGGTTCTGCGTCGCGAGCACGAAGAAGGGGCGCTCGAGGGGGTAGGAGACTCCGGAGACGGTCACCGCCAACTCCTGCATGGCCTCCAGCAGGGCGGATTGGGTTTTGGGCGTGGCCCGGTTGATCTCGTCCGCGAGCACGAGCTGGCTGAACACGGGCCCGGGCTGGAAGGTGAAGTGCCGACGGCCGTCTTCATCCGTCACGAGCACGTTGGTGCCCACGATGTCCGCAGGCATGAGGTCCGGGGTGAACTGGATCCGCGAGAACCGCAGGTTCAGCACACGGGCAACGGTCTTCACGAGGAGCGTCTTGCCTACGCCCGGAACCCCTTCCAGGAGCACGTGCCCCCCCGCGAACAGGGCCACGAGGACGAGGTCCACCAGCTCCTCGTGGCCCACCATCACCTTTCCGATCTCCGACCGGATCCTCCGGTAGAGGTGCTGAAACTCGTGGATCTGCAACCTCATTCCCTCCGTCGTCCGAGCTCCAGGAAGTACCGCCCCACCAAATCCCGATACGGCGCAGGAACCCCTTCGCGACCCATGACCTCGTCCGGCCGTGTCACCACCAGGGGAGGGACGGGGACGGGGACGGTCCGAGGTGGGTTTCGCACGCCCGCGCCCTGCACCTCCGCGAGGGTTGGCTTTCCTCCTCCGGATCTCCCCTGAAGGCGCTCCTGCCTGAGCCCGGTCCCCAGCCGCCCCGTGGGCTCTCCCAGCTTCTCCCGCACGCTCCCCTGCCCGGGCCGAAGTCCCTCGTCCGGGCCCTCCGTGAATCCTCCCGGCCTCGGCCCGGGCCTCTCCCTCATCTGCCCGGCGCCTGCAGGAGCCGCGGGGAAGGGAACAGCCCCCGTCACGATCTCCCGGTCCTCCACCGCGCTGCGGCTCTCCGTTGGCGCCTGGATGTGCTGGAGGGCCGCCTCCGCCTCCCGCGCCAGCATTTGCAGGGCTTCCACCTCCGAGGCGAGGCGCTGCATTCCCTGGAGGTCCTCCCGGGCCTGTCCGAGAGCCTGCAGGGCTGAGGGATCATCCGACCGCCGCAGGGCCTGGCGGGCTCTCCGGAGAGAGGCCCGAACGGGTTGAGGAAGATCCTGGCTCTGGGCCAGGTCCCGGAGGGCCTCCTCGATCCGCCGCCGCTCTTGAGGGGAGGGTGCGGAGCTCAACCGCTGCTGGAGAGCCTCGAGACTCTGGATCTGCCGTTCTATAGCCTCCAGGGAGGGCAGCCGAGCAGCGTTGGCTTCCTCCCTGAGTAGGCCCTCCGCGGCCTGACGGGCGCCCTCCACCTGGCGCACCAGCGCCCGCAAGCGCCCCACCGCCTCGTTCCGCGTGATCCGCCCGTCCCTCAGGGCCCGGGCCGCCTGCCGCGCCCGCTCCACCTGCTCCGCAGTGCGCAACAGCCGCTGCGTCCGAGCCCGCTCCCCGATCTGCCCGACCCTCTGCTCCAGCTTCTGGCCTTCCGCCCGGATCATCTCCCGCACCCGGCGGGCGGGGGTTCCCGGGAGGGTGGCCCCCCCCAGTAGCAGATCCCAGATCAAGAGCCCTGCGGCCAGCACGAGAACCCGGGGATCCAGGGCCGTCCGGATGGGGACGGCCCGGCGCGCATCCGCGCGGAGGAGGGCCTGAGTCGCCTCCTCCAGCACCTGATCCCGGAACCGGGAGCGGACCCGCCCCAGGACGACGCCAAGGGCAGTAGTCAACCGGTCCTCCAGCCCGCAGGCCCGATCCAGGAGGTGGGCCGCGTGGTACAACGGGGGGATGAAGAGGAGGCGGCCCACGAGGAGGCTCAGGAGGGCCGCGAGGGCAATCCCCCAGAGGATCCACCCGAGCTGTACCTCCAAGGGGAGGGCCAAGGAGACGACTCGGATGCCAACCCCCCACGCGAGCCCACCCAGGCTCACTACGCTGGCCAGCCGCACGGCCCGCTGCCACGCCATCCGGCTTCGGGCGTGGTGCAGGGGCCGGAATGCCAGGGTGCTCAAGGGCCCCTCCGGAGCCGCTCCACCTGTCGGGCGCAGAGCCAGAACACTCCCGCGCCCACCACCGTCCACCCCCCGACCCAAAAGAACCGGATGAGCCCCGGAGCAGAGGGATGGACAGCCTGGAGGGAGGGATCTCCCCACAAGAACAGCGCGCCCAGGACTCCACCCACCACCGCCCAGACCGCGAGGGACCGGAGGAGGTCGTTCTCCACCACGCCCCCCAACCAGGTTCCGACTCCCGCAAAGGCCCATCCCACCGGGAGCACCGCCGTTACCTGGGCCGCGGCCGCCGTCCAGGGAAGGGCCCGCAGACCCGCGAGGAACGCGAGGGGGGGCAGGGCCAGGAGGCAGAGGAGGAGGGAGTACAGAAACCCTGCAAGGGCCTTGCCCCAGGCGATGTCGCGGGCGGGGAAGAACGCGGTGGCGAGATCCGGGAGCCCCTTTTCGCCCGGGATCGCGACCTCCCCGCTCGTCACCGCCACGCACAGGAGACTCACCGCGGCGAGCAAGACCCAAGAGGCCACACCAAGGGCGGGCTGATCCGCACTTCCGTCGGGGGCGGTTCCGAACAGGGCGAGGAGTTGGAGGGCCGCAAGCCATACGGCGAGCACGCCCACGCCCTTCGCGGTCGTGAGCCGGGCACGGAGGTCACCCCGTGCCACCGCCATCATCGCAGGCCCGCCACGAGAACCACCCAGCCGCTGCCCGACTCCCCGAGCAGCACCGGGTAGGAGCTCATTATAGCATCCCAGGCGGGGACCATCCGACGCCCCTCCTGGATCCCAGGGCGGGTGCCCTCGAGGGGGCGCCACGCCGCGGGATCCAGGGGCGTGCGCCCCTCCCGGAGGCCAGAGAACCCGATCTCCCGACCGTTCCACACCAGCCAGCTTCTGCCCAGATGGCCCCCCCGGAGCTCGAGCCAGCGGCCTTGTCTATCCACCTCCGCGGAGAGTCCCTCCTCGGAGACGCGCTCCCACCGGAGGAAGAGGGGCTGGGTGGGCTGCTGGTGAACGCGTACCCGGATCTCCTCCGCCCCCTCCCAGACTTCCGCTTCCCGAAAGGCGCCCTGGAAGAGGACGGAGGAGCGAGGAGGGAGCACCGCGGATGCGGATCCCCCGTAGGCGGAGCGGTGGCTTGCGACCCCATACGTCCAAGAGACCCCTCCCACCACCACGGTCACCCACCTGCGATCTGGAAGGGTCACCTGGCGGCGCACCTCCGCAGCCAGGAGGGTGAGCCCGGCGGTGGCGATTCCGACCGCCACGGGAAGCCCGACCCATCCCCACGGATGCCGCGCGACTGCCCGAAGCGCGAGGAAAAGGGCAAGCCACGTGCCCACAAGCCCCCAGGCCACGAGCCCGAAGGGCGGGCGCGGCCGGGCCACCTTCTCCGGGGTCCACTCCAAGAACCTGCGGAGGGGTCGAACTTTCCCTTCGCCCGGCCAGGGATCTGCGGGATCCCAGAGATGGACGCCTCCGAGTCCGACCGGCGAGCGAACCGCCGTCCGCAGCCAGATTCCCAGGGGGCCGGAGGGGCGAAAAGCGCGATCCAGAAGGACCCGCCCTCCGTGCAGGACCCAGGCTCTGAGGGCGTCCCGCTGCCGCTGGTTCAGATCGCGTTCCTCCAGGGTCCGGATCGCCAGGGCATCGAGGGAGGTGTAAGCCAGCGGGTCTTCCGGAAGATCCCGCTCCTCCACCACAACCGCGGTTCGCCGGCCGGGATCCGCGAGGAGGCCCGGGCCCCGACCCTCCCGGTCCACAACCGCCACCAGCCCCTGCACCATCCGCTGGTGGGGGACCCGCACGGCGGTGCGGACGACGGTTCTGCCGTCCGCCTCCAGGGAGATGCCGACCGGAGAGCGGGGATCCAGGATGGGGAGGGTCATCCAGAACCCCCTCAGGGAATTGCCTGGAAGGTGGACCGCCCGGCGGTAACGCAGCAGGCTCCCAGGGCCCGCGGAGACCTCCACCACCACCCACCCCTCAAGGGGCGCGGGCGATCGCAGGAGGACGAGGACGGGGTGCCAGAAGCCGGGACGGACCCATCCCTCCCATCCCACCCGTGCCTGCAGCTCGGCGGAGGCGGCGTAGCCCGGTGCGCAGAGGAACACCACGGGCAACAACAAAAGGGGCGCACCGCCCAGCACCGTGCGCCCCAGCGCTTCGATACACCCGGGGGAGGCCCTACCGGCCCGGCTCCGACCCCGTAGACGCGCCCTCAGATTTCCTTTCCCCCTTCTCCTCGGGCTCGGATCGCGACGCCCCGTTGCCGCCCGAGGACCGCCCGTAATCCGTACGGTAGAACCCGGAGCCCCGGAACACGAGGCCCACGGGTCCGTAAGCCTTCCGACTGGGTGCGCCGCAGGCCGGGCACGGCTCCGGAGGAGCCCCCACCGGTTGGATGCGTTCGAAGTGGTGTCCGCAGTGCGTACAGCGGTACTCGTAGAGCGGCACCTTGATCCACCTCCGGAGCCCCATTCTCCGGAATCGCAGCTTCCCCGTCAACGCCCCTCACAACATGGCGTACTTCCCCGCCACGAGATCCTGGACGAGCTGGGGGAGACGGAGGAGCTCCCGCTCCATGATCTCCTGGATCTGCCGGAACGCCCGGCCCTTTTGCACGCCCCGTGCGAAGATCACCTGGGCCGCGGCCACCCGCGGCCGGTGGATGGGCTCCCCGATCTGGCTCGCGAGCCACACGTAGCACTCCCGGACGCCCCTGACCTCCTCGTGCACCTTCTGGGCCATCTGGTGGGCCAGCACCGTGTAGATCTTCCCCACGTGGGAGACGGGGTTCTTGCCCGCGGCCGCTTCCGTGCCCATGGGCCGGTTCAGGGCGATGACCCCGTTCACCTTGTTCCCCCGACCCACCTGCCCGCTGTCCCCGGCCTCCGCGGACGTGCCGGTGACGGTGAGGTACATCCCGCCCAGACCCCGACCGGGCTGATCCGCGTTGTTGATGGTGAGCTTCACCTCCAGGGGGCAGCGGCTCCGGACGAACTCCAGGACCGCCTCCTGCATCTGGGCCTTCCGTCGGAAGTAGGTGGCCTCGCTGTCCACGAACCGGTCCACGAAGGCCACCGCCACCGTGAGATGCAGGGTGGATCCCGTCCGGATCCCCATCACCTTGATGTCCTCCCCTGCTTCCGGGAAGATCCGCTTGAACTCCGGGCCGTTCATGTACCGCTCCACCTCCAGCACCGTCTGCTCCGTCACGGTGAGGGGCGCGTAGCCCACGGCCGCGGAGGTGTCGTTCGCTCCGATCTCCTCCCGGTGGAAGATGTCCACGAGCTCCGGAGAGCCCGGGCGGAGCAGGCTCTCATAGCGCACGTGTCGGTCGGGATCCACAAACCGCAAGTGCTCCCGGATCCACCGCTTCGCCGTGGCGATGGCGATCTCGTGCACGGGGATCTCCACGTCCTGGAGCCGGAAGGTGGCCCGGTCGCCGAAGATGAGACGCATGGGTTCCCGGACCTCTCCCCCCCCGAGGCGGAGCTCCACCTCCCCGGCCACCAGGAGTGCCTTGTCAATGTTGTGGTGCAGGATGGCGCCCGTGCGTTCCAGATACACCCGGCAGAGCTCCACGGAGACCTGCTCCATGATGGCGTCGCAGATGGAGTCTGGATGTCCCACCCCCTTCCGCTCCACCAGCTCCATCTGGTGCTCGGAAACCGGGGGACCGGGAAGCGACTCCACGAGGATGCGATCGGTCATCTTCACCCCTCCCGCGTCAGAGGTCTCTGATCATCCGGATCTGCGGGGGCGGCGGGCGAACATCCGGATGCACACCAGCCCCGCCACGAACCCTCCGATGTGCGCCCAGAAGGCCACGCCCCCGCCGAACTCGCTCCGCACGCCCAGGGACGCGATCCCGTACACCAGTTGCAGGAGGAACCACATGGGGAGGAAGAGGACGGCGGGGACCTCCATGAGGTGCAGGAAGAGCCCCAGGGGCACCAGGGCCAGGATCCGGGCCCGGGGATAGAGCACCAGGTACCCGCCCAGGACCCCTGCGATGGCCCCGCTCGCTCCCACCATGGGCACCTGGGAGGCGGGCTGGATGAGGATCTGGGCAAAGGCGGCCGCAAGCCCGCACAGCACGTAGAACACCAGGAACCCCAGGTGGCCCGTGGCGTCCTCCACGTTGTTCCCGAAGATCCACAGGTACAGCATGTTCCCCACCAGGTGCAGCCACCCTCCGTGGAGGAACATAGAGGTGAAGAGGGTGTAGTAGGGCGGGTCCGGTCCCAGGATCCTCGCGGGCACGAGGCCGTACGTCTCGAAGAAGGCCTGGATCTCCCAGGGAGAGCCCAGGCCCACGGTATACAGGAACACGAAGAGGTTCGTCCCGAGCAGGGTGAGCATCGTGACCGGGGTCCGCCGGCCGGGAATGCTATCACGGAGCGGGATCACCGGACTTCTCCCCTAGGAGGCCATCCACCGGGCCTGGTGTACCCCATCTGCCTCGAGGAGGGCGGCGAGCAACCGGCCGCGGTCTACCTCGGGGGGGGTGCGCACGGTGAAGGTGAGGTGCACGAGGCCATCTGTGCCCTGTACGACCTCTGCGCCGAGGACCGTGGCCCGGTGGCGGGCGAGAAGGCCGAAGAGGTCCGCGAGCCGACCGGGCCGGTCCTGCACGACCACCTGGAGCACCCCGGTGCTCCCCCGGCGCAGCAGGCGGGCGTCAATCCGCGGGAAGAGGTGGAGGATGACCACTACCGCCAGGGTGCCGAGGACGGCGGGGAGGTACAGCCCGGTTCCCACCGCCATCCCGATGGCGGCCACGGTCCACAGGCTCGCCGCGGTCGTAAGCCCCCCAACCCCCACGCCGTGACGCCAGATGGTCCCCGCTCCGAGAAAACCGATGCCCACCACCACGTTCGCCGCGATGCGGGTGGGGTCCGCCCCCGCTCCCCGGAACCCGGAGCCGCTGATGAGGGTGAACAGGGTTGCCCCCAGGGCGACAAGGATGTGGGTGCGGAAGCCCGCGGGCTTCTCCAGGGCTTCCCGCTCCAGACCTACCGCGCCTCCGAGCAGGACCGCCAGCCCGAGACGCAGAACCACCTCCAGGGTCTCGACCACGTCCCTCCCCTTCTGCCCCTAGAACCCGGTACCGCCAGCCCATCGTAGAATGTCCCGATAGGTGAGCACAAGGATGAGCAGGAGGAGGAGGGCAAATCCCACGAGGTGCACATAGCCCTCCCGCCGGGGATCCACGGCCCGGCGCCGTACCGCTTCCACGAGGAGGAACGCGAGTCGCCCTCCGTCGAGGGCGGGAAAGGGGAGGAGGTTGAAGAAGCCCACCATCACGCTGAGGAAGGCGGTCATGAAGAGGTACGAATCGAGCCCCGTCCGGGCCGCGTCTCCCAGGAGGCGCACCGCCCCTACGGGTCCCGCAAGCCCCTCGAGGAAGCTCCCGGTGGCCACCAGGTGCACCACCCCTACCACGATGTCCCGCATGAACCGCACGGTCTGCCCCGTGGCCCAAATGAGGGCGGAGAGGGGATGATGGCGCTGCCGGAGGACCCCCGGCGTGATGCCGATGGCTCCCACCCGCAGCCTGGGCTCCAGCTGCGGCGTAACGGTCACCTCGAACACCCGCCCCTCCCGCTCCACCCGGAGGCGCAGGGGCCGCCCCGGGCTCCGGTGGATGGTCTGCACCATCTGCTCTCCGCTGCGGACCTCTTCCCCGTTGATGGCCACGATCCGATCCCCCACCCGCAGTCCCACCCGCTCCGCAGGCCATCCGGGCCGGATCTCCGTGATCTCGTTCGTCACCCCTGAGGGTAGGCCCCATGCGGAGACCACCAACCCCAGCAGGAGCACGGCCAGCAGGAAGTTCATCAGGGGTCCGGCCGCGACCACCAGCATCCGCTGACCCACCCGCTTGGACCGGAAGGAGCCGGGACCCAGGTCCTCCTCGAAGTCCTCGCCTGCCAGGCGCACGTATCCCCCGAAGGGGAAGAGGTTCATCCGGTAGGTGGTCTCCCCCCTGCGGAACTGCACGAGCGCCGGTCCGAAACCGATGGCAAACCCCTGCACCACAACCCCCACCCATCGGGCCACGAGGAAATGTCCCAGCTCGTGGGCCAGGATCATGAGCCCGAACGCGAACACCGCGAGCGCGATCGTCATCAAAGCCCCCACACCAGCGCCCGGGCCCAGCGGTCCGCCTCCAGGATCTCCTCCAGGGAGGGATCCGGGACGGGATCGTGCAGGTCCAGGGCCAGCCGGACCGCCTTCGGGATCTCCACGAACGCCATCTCCCGTCTCAGGAACCGCTCCACCGCCACCTCGTTGGCCGCGTTCAGCACCGCGGGGGCCGTTCCCCCTCGCCCCAAAGCCTCGTAGGCGTAGCCCAGGCACGGAAACCGCCGGGGGTCCGGCGGCTCGAAGGTGAGCGCCTGAGGACGGCTCCAGTCCATTCGAGCATACGACACACCCACCCGATCGGGGTAGGTGAACGCGTACTGGATGAACAGCCGCATGTCCGGGGGACTAAGATGGGCAAGGGTGGTCCCGTCCACGAGTTCCACCATGCCGTGTACCACGCTCTGGGGATGGATCACCACCTCGATCCGATGTGGGGGAAGGTCAAACAGCCACCGGGCCTCGATGACCTCCAGCCCCTTGTTCATGAGGGTGGCGCTGTCCACGGTGACCTTCGGCCCCATTCTCCAGGTGGGGTGCTGCAGGGCTTCCTCCGGGGTGACGGTCCGGAGGGAGGCAAGGGGCCGCCGCAGGAAGGGACCTCCGGAGGCGGTGAGCACGACCCGGGCCACGGTGCTGGGATCCCGCCCTTCCAGGAGCTGGAAGATGGCGCTGTGCTCTCCGTCTACGGGGATCAGGCGGACCCCCCGGTTCGCCACCGCCCGCCGGACCAGGTGCCCCGCGGCCACCAGGGTCTCCTTGTTGGCGAGCGCCACGTCATGCCCGGCCTCGATGGCGCTCAGGGTCGGGCGCAGACCCGCGATGCCGGTGAGGGCCACGAGCACGAGATCCGCCCCCGGCCACCGGGCGAGCCACTCCAGGGCCCCCTCCCCCACTTGGAAAGCGCCCCGGAACTCAGGCACGTGGGCCCGGAAGGCCTGCGCGGCTCCGGGATCGCTGAGGGCTACCGCCTCCGGTTGGAACCGACGAACCTGCTCCCCGAGGGTCTCCGCGTCCCGCCGAGCTCCCAGCCCCGTGATCCGCACCCGGTCCGGGATGGTCTCCGCCACCTCAAGGGCCTGGCGGCCGATGGAGCCCGTGGAACCGAGGATCACCACGCGCCTGGGGCTCATAGGGCCCCCGTCCAGGTGGCGAAGACGTAGTAACCCACCACGGCCGCGAAAAGCACCCCGTCAAACCGGTCTAAGAATCCCCCGTGTCCCGGGAGGATGGTGCCCGAATCCTTCACCCGTGCCTCACGTTTCAGGGCGGATTCCCAGAGGTCTCCCGCCACCGCCGCGGTGCTGCAGAGGGCTCCGGCCACCGCGGCCATGCCGGGCGGGATCCCGAACCCCAACCCCACCGCGAGAGCCCCCAACACCCCGCACACCACGCCCGCGGTGGCTCCCTCCACGGTCTTGTTCGGGCTCACCTGCGGGAGGAGCTTGCGCCGGCCCAGCCGTCGGCCCACGAAATAGGCGGCCGCGTCCGTGGCCCACACGGTTCCGAACACGAGGAAGGTGAACGCCATCCCTTGCCGGAGCTGGCGGAGCAGCAGCAGATGGGTGGCGAAATAGCCCACGTACAGGACCCCCAGGATGGTGCCCGCCGCGTTGGCCAACGCCCGTCCGCGGTTCGGGCTGAGCTGGGTGGAGAGGACGTACAGCACCACCGCCGCGAGGACCGCCAGCACCCCTCGTCGGTCCCCCAAGTACGCGAGGACCGCCAGGGCCACTCCCGCCACGACCCCCACCGCCCGGCTCGGCGCGTACCCCGCGAGGTCCGCGAGGGTGTAGAACTCCCAGAGCCCCAACACGATGAGCGCGGCCACCAGGACCAACAGGACTTCTCCCCCGAGCCAGACCCCCACCACGATGATGGGAATGCCGGTGAGCGCGGTCAGGAGCCTTCGGCCTAGCATCCCGAACCGGGGGCGCCATCGAACTCCGCGGGGTTGAGGCCGCCGTACCGACGCACTCGCCGCTGGTAGTCCCGGATGGCCGCCACGAGGGTCTCCCGGTCAAACTCCGGCCACAGGACAGGAGTGAAGTACAGCTCCGTATACGCGCACTGCCAGATGAGGAAGTTGCTCAGCCGTCGTTCTCCCGCGGTCCGGATGATAAGGTCGGGATCCGGAAGGGGGTGGGTCTGGAGGTGCCGGGCCACCACCGCCTCGTCCACCTCCTCGGGCCGGAGCCGGCCTGAGGCGATGGCCGCCGCGATCTCCCGGACCGCTTTCGTGATCTCCGCCCGGCCTCCGTAGTTCAACGCTCCCACCAGCACGAGGGCATCGTTGTGTCGGGTGGCTTCCTCCGCGTACCGGATGGCCTCCTGGAGGCTTGGGGGAAAGCGGGTGCGATCGCCGATGATGCGAACCTGAACGCCCTGCGCGGCGAGTTCCGGGGTCTCCTCCCACAGGACCTGCTCGTAAAGGGCGCACAGGGCCTCAATCTCCTCCCGGGGACGCCGCCAGTTCTCCGTGCTGAAGGCGTACAGGGTCAGAACCCGGAGTCCCAGCTCCCGCGCTGCCCGGACCGTGCGGCGGATGGCCTCCCGTCCCGCCCGGTGTCCCTCAATCCGGTGGAGACCCCGGGCCGTGGCCCACCGGCCGTTTCCGTCCATGATGATGGCCACGTGGCGGGGGATGCGGCGGGGATCCAATCCCAGGCTCCGGAGGACGGATCCACGATCCGGGGTGGAGGTCGGGTCAACGCGAAACGCGGTGGCCACCTCAGCGGCCTTCGGGTGCCGGAGGAAGCCGCTCATACCACTCCCAGCTCACCACAAGCTCCACCACACCATCCCGGAAGCGCTGGCGGATCACCCGCTGGCATCCCACCCCTCGCCCCGACCGGGGAGGAGCGGTCTGCTTGACCTCCACCCTCCACCCATCGGCCTCCAGCTCGGCCCGCGCTTGGTCCAGGGGAGATCCCAGCACGTCCCGCAACCTAGACCTCCAGGATCTCCTCCTCCTTGCGCCGGAGAAGGGCGTCGATCTCCTCGATGAACCGGTCCGTCAGTCTCTGGAGCTCTTCCTGGGCGCGCCGGGCTTCGTCCTCCGAGATCTCCCCCTCGTCCTCCAGCTCCTCGATGGTCTCCCTGGCCTCCCGCCGGATGTTCCGGATGGCCACACGCCCCTCTTCCGCCAGCTTCCGGGCCAGCCTCACGAGATCCTGCCGCCGCTCCTCCGTGAGGGGCGGGATGGGCACCCGCAGAACGTTTCCGTCCGAGGTGGGGTTGAGACCGAGATCGCTCTGCATGAGGGCCTTCTCGATGTTCCGCAGAGCGGATCTGTCCCAGGGCTGGATGACGAGCAACCGCGGCTCCGGAGCGGTGATGGTGGCCAGCTGGTTGAGGGGGACGGGAGTGCCGTAGTACTCGACCCGGATGTGCTCCACCAGCCCCGGATGCGCACGGCCCGTGCGCAGTCCCGCCAGCTCCCGACGAGTGGCCTCCACGGACTTTTGCATCCGCTGACGGGCATCCGCCAGGACCTCCTGGATCACGGCACCCCTCCGATCAGGGTCCCCACGTGCTCCCCCCGCACGATGCGCTCCACGTTGCCCGGCTCCGTCAGCCGGAACACCCAGATGTCCATGTTGTTGTCCATACACAAGGATACCGCGGTGGCGTCCACCACCTGCTGGATCCCCCGGTTCAGGAACTCCAGATACGTCATCCGATCCAGCAGCACCGCATCGGGGTAGAGGGTTGGGTCCTTGTCGTAGACCCCGGCAACCCCTTTCTTCGCCATGAGCACGGCCCCCGCCTCGATCTCGATGGCCCGCAAGGCCGCGGCGGTGTCCGTGGTGAAGTACGGGTTCCCCGTGCCTGCGGCGAACAACACCACCCGCCCTTTTTCGAGGTGCCGGATGGCCCGGCGCCGGATGTAGGGCTCCGCGATCTCGTGCATGGCGATGGCGCTCTGCACCCGGGTGGCCAGCCCCTCGCTTTCCAGGATCTCCTGGAGGGCGAGGGCGTTGATGACCGTGGCGAGCATGCCCATGTAGTCCGCGGTGACCTTCTCGATCCCCAGCCGCCGGCTCAGGTCCCCTCCCCGGACGATGTTCCCGCCACCCACCACCAGGGCTACCTGAACTCCCAGCTCGTGGACCGCCTTCACCTCCTGCGCCACCAGCTCCAGCACCCGGGGATCCAGGATCTCCCGGCCGTTCCCGCTCAGCTCCTCCCCGCTCAGCTTGAGGACGATGCGCCGGTAGCGCAGGTCCGCCATGCCAGGCCCGTCCCTACGAGACCTCCCCCACCCGGAACCGGCAGAAGCGCCGGACCACGATGTTTTCCCCCGTCTTCGCCACCACCTCTGCAATCACGTCCGAGACCTTTCGCTTCTCATCCCGGATGAAGGGCTGCTCCAGCAACACCACGCCCTCGATCCACTTCTCCACCTTCCCTTCCACCGCCCGTTCCAGGGCCTGAACGGGCTTTCCCGCCATGGCCTCCTGGAGCTGGCTCCGCGCGATCTCCCGCTCCCGCTCGAGCTCCTCGGGAGGGATCTGGTCCCGGGAGATGTACTTCGGGTCCGTGGCCGCCACCTGCATGGCCAGGTCCCGAACCAGACGCCGGAATTCCTCCGTGCGGGCTACGAAGTCCGTCTCGCAGTTGACCTCGATGAGCACCCCCAGTACGCCGTTTCCGTGGATGTAGGCGTCCACCACGCCCTGGGCTGCCGAGCGGCCTGCTCGCTGGGCGGCGGCCGCGAGCCCCCGGGCCCGCAGGATCTCGATCGCCCGCTCCAGATCTCCCTGCGCCTCCACCAGGGCCCGACGGCACTCGAGCACACCGGCGCCCGTACGGGCCCGGAGTTCCCGGATGGCCTCCACGGAGACTTCCTGGCTCCTCCCGCTCACAGGTCCTCATCCTCCTCGAGGTCAAAGGCTTCCTCCATCTCCGACTCCAGATCGAAGGCCTCCATCTCCTCCAAGCTCTCGGTCGCCACGGACTCCTCCGCGGGGACAGGCACCGCGGGCGGCACCGACACCGCTTCCTCGCCCACTAGCTTCCGCCGTTCCTCCACGCCCTCCAGGCACGCGTCCGCCATCTTGCTGGTCACCAGACGCACGGCCCGGATGGCATCGTCGTTTCCGGGGATCGGGTAATCCACCTCGTCCGGATCCGCGTTGGTGTCCACAATGGCCACGATGGGAATGCGCAGCTTCCGAGCCTCCGCCACCGCGATGTGCTCCTTCCGGGTGTCTACTACGTACACCGCCCCGGGCAGCTTGGGCATGTTCTTGATCCCGCCCAGGTACTTCTCCAGGCGCTCCAGCTCCTCCAGGAGCCGCACCTGCTCCTTCTTGGGCAGCAGCTCGAGCTCTCCCAAGTGCTTGCGCATCTCCAGCTCCCGCAGCCGATCCACCCGGCGGCGAATGGTCTGGAAGTTGGTCAACAACCCCCCCAGCCACCGCTGGTTCACATAGGGCTGACCCGCCCGCGTGGCCTCCTCCCGGATGGCGTCCTGGGCCTGCTTTTTCGTGCCCACGAACAGCACCGGATCCCCGGCCGCGGTGACGCTGCGCACGAACCGGTAGGCCTCTTCCAACAGCGGCAGGGTCTTCTGAAGGTCAATGATGTGGATCCCATTGCGCTCCGTGAAGATAAAGCGGGCCATCTTGGGGTTCCAACGGCGGGTCTGGTGCCCGAAGTGGACCCCGGCCTCCAAGAGCTGCTTCATGGTCACGACCGACATCCTCCCTCCCTGCCTCCTCCGCCCGCGCGTGTGCGGGTTTTTCGAGTCCCTGGGCTCTCGCCGAAGATCCAACAGGCCCTGGGCGGGCCCACGCGCCCGCGGTAGTATACCAGACCGCTTTCCGGTCCGGAAGCGGAAGCCTGTCCCCCCGGACCTGGCCCCTGGGTCGGGTCTTCAGCGGCCCGGGCGGCCGCGCTCCAGCGCCTCCCGCAGGAAGGGGTTGAGGATCCTGATGTAGGTCCCTTTCATCCCTAGGGAGCGGGATTGGATGACGCGGGCGCTCTCCAGCTTGCGCAGGGCGTTCACGATGACGGACCGGGTGATGCCCGCCCGGTCCGCCACCCGGCTCGCGACCACGATGCCCTCGGCATCCCCCAGCTCCTGGAGGATGTGGCGGATGGCCTCCAGCTCCGAGTACGAGAGCGCCCCCAGGGCCGTCCGGACCTGCTCTGCGGCCTGGGGTTCGAGGAGGGCACGGCTTTCCACCACCAGCACGTGAAGGGCCAGCACCGCCGCCCCGTACCCCACCAGCCCCTCCTCCTCCGGCTGGAAGGCGTCTTTCCGAAGCAGCAGGACCGTCCCCACCCGGCGGCCAGAGGCCTGCAGGGGAAAAACGAGTAAGGCGTTCTCCCCTCCATCCAGGGCCTCGAGGAGGGGACCGGACCGGAGGTTGACCGCGGGCTCCGTGAGCCCCTCCAGGACCCGCATCGCCTCCGGGGGCAGCCCCGCGCCCTCCTCCAGGGGGCGGGGGAGGACTCCGTAGGTTGCGAAGACCTTCCCTTCCGCGTCCAGGAGCACCGCAGCGCTTCGGGTGGCCTCGCCCAGCACGGCCAGGACTTCCTGGGCGCTCGTCCGCCCCAGTTCCCGGCCGATCGCCTGCGCGATCCGCCTCGCGCTCTCCAGGAGTACGTCCTTCAAGCCTCCTCCATCGGTGCTTCCCTGGGGCCCCCGTTTAGAATGTTACCATAAGTACGTTACAGGATGTAGCGGCTCAAGTCCCGATCCTGCAGCACGTCCGCGAGCCGGGCCCGGACATACGCGGCGTCGATGATGACCTTCTGCGGGCCTTCAGGGCCAGCGAAGGAGATCTCCTCCGTGACCTTCTCCAGCACGGTGTGGAGCCGCCGGGCGCCGATGTCCTCCGTGTGCTCGTTGATCCACGCGGCGATGTGGGCCATCTCCCGCACCGCGTCCGGGGTGAAGGTGACCTCCACGCCCTCCGTCTGCATGAGGGCCGCGTACTGCTTGAGGAGGGCGTTTTGGGGCTCCGTGAGGATGCGGACGAAGTCCTCCTCCGTGAGGCGTTCCAGCTCCACCCGGATGGGCAGCCGACCCTGGAGCTCCGGGATGAGGTCCGAGGGCTTGCTCGCGTGGAAGGCTCCTGCGCAGATGAACAGGATGTGGTCCGTGCGTACGGGGCCGTACTTGGTGGTGACCGTGCAGCCCTCGATGATGGGCAGCAGATCCCGCTGCACGCCCTCCCGGGAGACGTCGGGTCCCACCGGGGACCCGGAGCCCGCGATCTTGTCGATCTCGTCGATGAACACGATCCCCAGCTCCTCCGCCCGCCGCACGCCCTCCCGCTGCACCTCCTCCTGGTCCACGAGCTTGGCAGCCTCCTCCTGGGCGAAGATCCGCAGGCCCTCTGCCACGGTGACCCGGCGGCGCTTGCGCCGCTTGGGGAGCAGGCCGCCCAGCAGGTCCTGTACGTTGATGCCCATCTCCTCTACGCCCTGGGCACCGATGATCTCCACCACCGGGACTCCTCCCTCCTCCACCTCGATCTCCACCACCTCCCGGTCCAGCTCCCCCCGCACCAGGCGCGGCCGCAGCGCCTCCCGGCGGGCCCTTGCGGCCTCCATCTCCCGGTCGTAGGGATCGCCCGAGCTCGCCGGAGCCCGGCCGCCGAAGAGGACCTCGAAGGGATTCTGGGCTCCCGGACGCGGGGGATCCGGAGCCAGCACGTGCAACATCCGTTCCTGCGCCAGGCGCCAGGCCTCCTCCTGCACCGCGCTCAATCGCTCCGCGCGCACCATCTGGACGGAGACCTCGACCAGGTCCCGGATGATGGCGTCTACGTCGCGGCCCACATAGCCCACCTCGGTGAACTTCGTGGCTTCCACCTTCACAAAGGGAGCCCGCACGAGGTGTGCCAGTCGCCGGGCGATCTCGGTCTTCCCCACCCCCGTGGGCCCGATCATGAGGATGTTCTTGGGGATCACCTCACGACGCAAGGGATCCGGGAGGAGGGCCCGGCGGTACCGGTTCCGGAGGGCGATGGCCACAGCTCGCTTGGCCGCCTTTTGGCCCACGATGTACCTGTCCAGTTCCTCCACGATCCGCCGAGGCGTGAGCTCCCGCATGGACTCCAGGAGGGCATCTTCAGGCCTCACGGCAGGGTCTCCACGGTGATCTCCGCATTCGTAAAGATGCAGATCTCCGCGGTGATCCGCATGGCCTCCCGGGCGATCTCCGCCGCGGAGAGGTCCGTGTGGCGCGCCAAGGCCCGGGCCGCGGCGAGGGCATACGGCCCCCCGGAGCCCACCGCGGCGATCCCGTCATCCGGTTCCACCACGTTCCCGTCCCCGGAAAGGACGAAGAGGTGCTCCCGGTCGCAGACGACCAGCAGGGCTTCCAGGCGCCGCAGGACCCGATCTGTGCGCCACTCCTTCGCCAGCTCCACCGCGGCTCTCGGGAGGTTCCCACGGTACTCCTGAAGCTTCGCCTCGAACTTCTCGAACAGGGTCAGTCCGTCCGCGGCGCTCCCCGCAAACCCCGCCAATACCCGGTCCCCCACCCGCCGCACCTTCACCGCCCGGTGCTTGAGCACGGTCTCCCCGAGGGTGACCTGACCGTCGCCCGCCACCGCAGCCTCTCCCCGCCGGCAGATGCCGAGGATGGTGGTGCCCCAGAACCTCACGCCCTGGGATGCGATCGGTCGTACACCTCCTTCAGCCGGGCCCGGGAGAGGTGGGTGTAGATCTGGGTGGTGGCCAGGTTCGCATGGCCCAACAGCTCCTGGACCACCCGGAGGTCCGCCCCGCCCTCCAACAGGTGGGTGGCGAAGGTGTGGCGGAAGGTATGGGGGCTGGCCCGCCATCCCCACCGTCGCGTTACCCAGCACTGCACCAGGTACTGCAGCCCCCGCACGGAGAGGGGCCGACCCCGGACGTTGACGAAGAGGGCCTCCTCCTGTCCCCGCACGAGGTGCGGCCGGCCGCGCCGGAGGTAGGCGTCCAGGCTTACCCGAGCGGCCTCCGTGAGGAGCACCACCCGTTCCCTCCCCCCCTTGCCCACCACCCGCAGCTCCCGCCCCCCCTGCTGGACATCCTGGACTCGCAGGCCCACCACCTCCGAAGCGCGCAGCCCGCTTCCATAGAGGAGCTCCAAGAGGGCCCGATCCCGAAGGCCCACGGGACCCGGCCGGAGGGGAGAGGCGAGCAAGTTCCGCACCTGCTCGAAGGTCAGGCAATGCGGGAGCCGGCGGGCCGCCTTGGGAGTCCGGACGGCGCGGGCGGGGTTTGCGGGAAGGCGTCCCGCCCGGACGAGAAACCTACACAGTCCCCGCAGGGCGCTGAGCTCACGGGCCAGGGTGGCGCGGGAAACCTGCTGGCTTCTGCGCGCGAGGTACCGGCGCAGCAGGGTCGGCGAGAGATCCTCCCACCGGGAGAGGCCCTCCTCCTGCAGGAACCGCGCCACCTGCGAAAGATCCCGGGCATAGGCCCGCTGGGTGTGGGGAGAGATCCCCTGTTCCGCAACCAGTGCCTCCAGGAAGCGGGCGATGTCCACCGCTAGGGGTGAGCCATCGCGGCTTCCTGGGCCCGGGACGGGGCCACGGTGGCGCACTCGGGATTCAGGCATCGCAATCCCACCTCCCCCCACCGGGTCCGCTTCTCCGCCATCGGGTAGCCGCACGCGGGACACCGCACGTCCTGCGGCCGATCCCAGGAAGTGAAGGTGCAGGCGGGGTAGTTCACACACCCGTAGAACAGCCGACCCCGGCGGCTTCGGCGTTCCACGATCTCTCCCCCGCACCGGGGGCACCGGACTCCGATCCCCACGGGCCGGGTGTAGGTGCACGCGGGGTACCGGCTGCACGCGATGAACTCCCCGAAGCGGCCCTGCTTGCGCACGAGGGGAGCCTCACATTGCGGGCAGCTCTCGCCGGTGGGCTCGGGCCGCAGCTCCACCTCCTCGATGAGCTGCTCCGCGCGCCGGAGATCCTGCTCGAAGGGTTCATAGAAGGCCCGGACCACCCCGACCCAGTCCGCCTTGCCCTCCTCGATGCGGTCCAGGCTGCTCTCCAGGCGGGCCGTGAACTCCACGTCCACCACGTTGGGGAAGTGGGTGGTGAGCAGCTGGTTCACGAGCCGACCCAGGGGCGTGGGCACCAGCCGCTTTTGTTCGGTGCGCACGTATCCCCGCCTCTTGAGGATCTCCAGAGTCGGCGCATAAGTGGAGGGCCGGCCGATGCCCTTCTCCTCCAGGGCCTTCACCAGGGTAGCCTCCGTGTAGCGTGGAGGCGGGGTGGTGAAGTGCTGTTGCGGACGGAGTTCCAACAGTTCCAGTTCCTCCCCCACCTCGAGGGGGGGAAGCCAGGTCCCCTCCTCCTGGTCCTCCCGGTACACCACGAGGAAGCCGGGGAACTTCAGCCGCTGTCCCGTGGCCCGGAAGCGGTAGGGTCCAGCCGCGATGTCCACGGAGAGGGTGTCGAAGATCGCGGAGCTCATCTGACTCGCCACGAACCGGTCCCAGATCAGCTTGTAGAGCTTGAACTGATCGGGCCGCAGGTACGGTTGCACCCGATCCGGGGTACGGAACACGGAGGTCGGCCGGATGGCCTCGTGGGCGTCCTGCGCGGACCGCTTGGCCACGTAGCGGCGGGGGACCGGGGGGACGGAGTCCGGCCCGTATCGCTCCTGGATGTACGACCGCGCCTCCGCCACCGCGCTCGCGGCCACCCGCACGGAGTCCGTGCGCATGTAGGTGATGAGGCCCACAGTTCCCTCCTCCCCCAGGTCCAGCCCCTCGTAGAGCTGCTGCGCGATGGCCATGGTGCGGGCGGCGGTGTATCCCAGCCGGCGGTGGGCCTCCTGCTGGAGGGTGCTGGTGGTGAACGGGGGGGCAGGGTGGCGCTGTTGGTCCCGCCGACGGACCTCCACCACCCGATACGGGACTCCCTCGAGCTCGCCGAGGACGGCCCGCACGGCCTCCTCGCTGGCGAGATCCACCCGCTCCTCCCCGCGGCTGTGGAGCCGGGCCTCGAAGGACTCTCCACCCTGTGACTTGCGGAGGAGGGCGGAGAGGGTCCAGTACTCTTGAGGCACGAAGGCCTCGATCTCTGCCTCCCGCTCACACACCAGCCGCAGGGCTACGGACTGCACCCGCCCCGCGCTGAGCCCGCTGCGGACCTTGCGCCAAAGGAGCGGACTCAGCTTGTACCCCACCAGCCGGTCCAGGATCCGACGGGCCTGCTGAGCCGCCACCAGGTTCAGGTTGATGTCCCGGGGGTTGTCCAAGGCCCTCCGCACCGCTTCCGGGGTCACCTCGTGGAACTCGATCCGGCGGATGTTGCGGTTCACCTCCTCCAGAAGCTGCTGGAGGTGCCAGCTGATGGCCTCCCCCTCTCGATCGGGATCCTGGGCGAGGTAGACGGCCTTGGCCCGCTTGGCGGACTCCCGCAGCTCCCGGAGGATGGGTCCCTTGCCCTTGATCACGATGTAGTGGGGGCGGAAGCCGTCCGCGATGTCTACGCCGAGCCGGGACTTGGGGAGGTCCCGGACGTGCCCCATGGAGGCGAGGACCTCATATCGGCGGTCCAGCATCCTCTTCAGGGTGCGCGCCTTCGCTGGCGACTCCACCACGATCAGGCTTTTCGCCTTCGCCAACTCCTTCCTCCCCCCCCGGGAGTCCCGCTCGCGCCTCATGGTAGCACAGGGCGTCAACCCGAGAGGGAGCGTACAATGGGTCTGGAATGGCGGAACCCTCACTCCCACCCGAGACCCTGGAGGCCTTTGGGCAAGACCCCCTCCGGGCCCTGGTGTTCTATGAGAAGTATGCCCTACGGGACCTGGAGGGCCGCGTCCTCGAGACCCGCCCCGAGGCGATGTGGCTCCGGGTGGCCCGGGAGCTGGCGAGCGTGGAGCCGGATCCGGAGCGGAGGGCCTCCTGGGAACGGGCGTTCTACTGGCTCCTGGAGGACTTCAAGTTCCTCCCGGGGGGGCGCATCCTGCACGGAGCAGGGAACCCTCGCAAGGTCACCCTCATCAACTGCTACGTGGAGGCCATCCAAGGGGACAGTCTGGAGGCCATCTTCGCCGCACTGCAGAACTGTGCCCGCACCTACAGCCGTGGGGGTGGGGTGGGCACGGACATCTCGCCGTTGCGGCCCCGGGGCGCTCCCGTGCACAACGCGGCCCGGGTGAGTACGGGAGCCGTGAGCTTCATGGAGCTGTTTTCCCTCACCACGGGCATCATCGGGCAGGCGGGCCGGCGCGGCGCGCTCATGATCACCATCGCGGACCACCACCCAGACGTGCTGGAATTCTGCAGGGTCAAGCGGGATCTGGCGAGCGTTCGGTTCGCGAACATCAGCGTGCGGCTCAGCGACGCCTTCCTGCGGGCCGTGGAACGGGACGAGCCCTGGCGTCTGTGGTTCGAGGGGCCGGAGGTGGGCCGGATCGAGCGGGTGATCCCGGCCCGGGAGTTGTGGCAGGAGCTCGTGCAGGGGGCCCGGGACTGGGCGGAACCCGGGGTGCTTTTCTGGGACACGGTGCTGCGCCTGAGCACCTCCAACTACGGGGGGATGACCCCGGTCACCACGAACCCATGCGGCGAGGAACCCTTGGAGCACGGAGGGTCCTGCGATCTGGGCTCCCTGAACCTGGCGTGGTTCGTCCGGGATCCCTTCACCCCGCAGGCCCGGCTGGACTTCGATACCCTGGGACGCGCGGTAGAGGTGGGCGTGCGGTTGCTGGACAACGTGCATGACTACAACCGGGGTCGGCACGCCCTCCCCCATCAGGAGGAAGCTTCCCTCCGGGCCCGCCGGATCGGGCTCGGGATCACGGGGCTTGCGGACGCCCTCATCCTGTTGGGGCTCCGGTACGACAGCGACGAGGGCATCGCCTTTGCGGAGCGGATCATGCGCTTTGTCAAGGAGCGGGCCTACCGGGCCAGCATCGCCCTCGCGCAAGAGAAGGGTCCCTTCCCGGCCTTCGATCCGCACCGGCACCTGAATTCCCCGTTCTTCCGCGACTTCCCGGAGGACCTCCTGGAGGGGATCCGCAAGCACGGACTGCGGAACGTGAGCCTCCTCACCATCCCGCCCGTGGGAAGCGGGTCCGCGATGGCCGGGGTCAGCAACGGGCTCGAACCGGTCTTCGCCCTCAGCTACGTGCGGCGCAGCGAGTCTCTCTCCTGGCGCAGCTTCCGCGTGCTCCACCCCGTGGTGGTCCGGTACCTCGAGGTGGTGGGGCAAGGCCTCGATCTCGCGGAACTGGAAGGTACGGAGGACCCGGAGGGGTATCTCGCGGAGCGGCTCCCTCCGTATTTCGTCACCGCGCACCGCGTGGATCCCCTGAGGCGGGTGGAGATGCAGGCGGCCCTCCAGCGCCACATCGACCAGAGCATCAGCAGCACCATCAACCTCCCGCGCACCACCCCGGTGGAGACCGTGGAGCGCATCTACCTCCACGCGTGGCGCATGGGGCTGAAGGGCGTGAGCGTCTACCGGGAAGGGTCCCGGGAGGGGATCCTGCTGACCCCAGAGGAGGCGCGGCGCGGATCTGTGACACTGCGGGAGCGCGTGCAGACCCTTGCCCGGCAGGTCCTGCCGGACCTCGAAGTGGGAGAGGAGCGGCCGCCGGAGGAGCAGATCGAGGCGGTGGTGCGGGCCCTGGTGGAGCGGGTACAGAGGGCGGGCCGGGAAGGGGAAGGGTTGTTGCAGGAACGGCCAGAGCGGCTGGAGGGGCCCACGTACCGGATTCCCACGCCCTTCGGCACCGCCTTCATCACCATCACGGAGCACAGGGGGGAGCCCTTCGAGGTCTTCGGACGGCTCGGGAAGGCGGGGAGCGACGCCGAGGCGGACGCGGAGGCCATCGGGCGGCTTTGCAGCATCCTGTTGCGGCTTCGGGGTCCGGGGAGCGGGCTGGAGCGGTTGCAGCTCATCGTGGATCAACTGGAAGGGATCGGTGGATCCCGCTGGCTGGGCTACGGAGCCGAACGGGTTCGCAGCATCCCGGACGCCTTTGCCCTGGCCCTCAAGAAGTACCTCGCGGACCGGGGGGTGCGGCGGGAAGAGGAGCACGTCTCCTCGCCTCCCGCGCAGGCGCGGGGGTTCGGCAATCTCTGCCCCCGCTGCCAGCGATGGGAGCTCGTGACCGTGGGCGGGTGCACGGTGTGCACCCACTGCGGATTCCGGGAGTGCTAACGGGCCCGCCCGTACCGGCCGCCCGCCAGCCGCCGCACGACTCCCCGAACCTCCAGGGCGACCAGGAGGGCGGCCACCGCGGCGGGAGCGCGGCCCGTGGCCCGCACCAGCTCGTCGAGGTAGCGGGGCTCCTCCAGGAGGTCCACCAGGGCAGCCTCCGCCTCTGAAAGCGGCGCCGTGGGTCCGGGCGAGCTGCGGGGCAGCCCCAGCACGGAGAGCACGTCCTCCGCGGACTCTGCGAGGTGCGCGCCCTCCCGCAACAGCTGATGCGGTCCCCGACTGCGGGGGTTCAGCACGCATCCGGGGACCGCGAACACCTCCCGGCCCATCTCCAGGGCAAACTCCGCGGTGAGGAGGGCTCCGCTGCGCTCCCGGGCCTCCACCACCACAACGGCCCGGCTGAGCGCGGCGAGGATCCGGTTTCGGGCTGGGAAGTGGTGCCGGAGCGGTGGGGTACCCGGTGGATACTCGGAGAGGACCGCGCCGCGCTCCGCTACCTGCTCCAGGAGCTCCGCGTGTTCTGCGGGCCACACCCGGTCCATCCCGCACCCGAGGACGGCCACAGTCAAGCCACCCCCTTCTAGGGCTCCCCGGTGCGCGGCGGCATCGATTCCCCGGGCAAGCCCGCTCACCACGCAGACCCCAGCCGCGGAGAGGCCCGCCGCAAGCCTGCGGGCCACCTCCAGGCCGTCCGCGGAGGGCCTGCGGGTCCCCACCACCGCCACGTGACAAGCCCCAGAAAGGCTTCCCCGGACGTACAAGGCGAGAGGCGGGTCCGCAAGCGACCGGAGGAGGCCCGGGTAGTCCGGATCCGCGAGGGTAACGAGCCGGGCCCCTAGGGCCTCCGCCTCGGTGAGGAAAGCTTGGGGGTCATGGGCGGCGCAGAAGGCCGCGATCCGCTCCGCGGTCTGTTCCGCGACCAATTCCGACAGTACGTCCCGGGAAGACCGCACGAGCGCCGCGGGCGATCCGAGAGCTCCGAGCAGGCGGTGCTTGGTGCGGGGCGGGATCCCGGGCACGGCGTTGAGCAGGATGTAGGCTTCCCGGTCCGTCAAGGCCGCCCCCTACACCACCCGCCGGTCCAGGACCCGGTACTGGATGGCCTCCGCCAGGTGGGCGGGCGTGATGCGCTCGGATGCTTCCAGGTCCGCGATGGTACGGGCCACCCGGAGGACGCGGTCGCACGCACGGGCTGAAAGCCCCAGGCGCTCGATGGCGGCGCGCAGGAGAGCCTTGCCCGCTTCGTCGAGCCCGCAGACCTTTCGCACCATCGCGGGGGGCAAATGGGCGTTCGTGCGGTACGGGGTCCCTCTGAGCCGCTCCTGCTGGATGCGCCGGGCCTGGACCACCCGCTCCCGGATGACCCGGGAGCCCTCTCCCGGTCGCTCCTCCAGCAGGACGTGCGGCGCGAGCCGCACAACCTCCACGTGCAGATCGATGCGGTCCAAGAGCGGCCCGGAGACCTTGGTCTGGTAGCGACGTACCTGGCTCGGCGTGCAGGTGCACTCCCGCACCCGGTCGCCCAGGTGCCCGCAGGGACACGGATTCATGGCGCAGACCAGCAGGAAAGCCGCGGGGAAGGTCACCGTGGCCGCGGCCCGGGCCAGGGTCACCCGGCCCTCCTCGATGGGCTGGCGCAGGGCCTCCAGCACGTCCCGGTGGAACTCCGGAAGCTCGTCCAAGAACAGCACCCCCCGGTGGGCCAGGCTGACCTCTCCCGGACGCGGAACCGTCCCGCCGCCGAGGAGGGCGGCGGCGCTCGCGGTGTGGTGGGGAGCCCGGAAGGGAGGCCGCCGGAGGAGGGTGCCTCGAGAGGGGAGCATGCCCGCCACGCTGTAGATGCGGGTGACCTCCACCGCCTCCTCCCACTCGAGAGGAGGGAGGATGGTGCTGAGCCGGCGCGCGAGCATGGTCTTCCCGGACCCGGGAGGCCCCACCAGCAGGACGTTGTGCCCGCCCGCGGCCGCGATCTCCAGGGCTCTGCGGGCGTGCTCCTGACCCCGGACATCTGCGAAGTCCACCTCGTCCGCGGGCTCGTCTCCCTCCGTCCCGTTCCGCTGGACCGGCTGGAGGTTGATCTCGCCGGCCAGAAACTGCACCGCCTCCAGGAGGTGGGAAACCCCGTAGACCTCCAGTTCCGGGACGATGGCCGCCTCCAGGGCGTTCTCCGCGGGCACGAGGATGCGCTGCAGGCCCATCCGGGAGGCCACCAGGGCCGCGGACAGGACCCCGGTCACCGGCCGCACGCTCCCATCTAGACCCAGCTCGCCCAGCATCGCGGTCCCGTGGGAGGCCTCCCGCGGGAGCTGTCCCGTGGCCACCAGGATCCCCACGGCCATGGGGAGGTCGAACCCGGGGCCTTCCTTGCGCACGTCCGCGGGTGCGAGGTTCACGGTAATGCGGCGGGGTGGGACCTCGTAGCTCGCGTTTTTGAGGGCAGCCCGCACCCGTTCCTTGGCCTCCTGAACCGCAGCGTCCGGAAGGCCCACGATGGTGAACCCTGGAAGCCCCGTGGCCACATCCACCTGCACGACCACGGGAAAGGCCTCCAGCCCGAACACAGACGCGGAGACAACCTGCGCCAGCATGCGCGCCTCCTCGGAGACCTTCCCGCGGGAGTGAACGCGGGCAGCAGGGGATTTTTTGGGGCCGAACTCCACCCCCATGCGGCGACCGCCGCTCCTCTCCCGCCGGCCTCCAGATACCAGAGGAAGGCCTCGACCTTGGGCCCTCTTCGGCGCGGTATACTGGCCTGAGATCCCCGAGGGAGGCCCAGGTGCGGGAACGGTTCCGGGTGGTGCAGTACGGGTTGGGCGCCATCGGGCTTGGCATCGCCCGGATCCTCCTGGAGCGCCCGGAGGTGGAACTGGTGGGTGCCGTGGACGTGGCGCCCGAGAAGGTGGGGCGCGACCTGGGGGAGCTCCTGGGGACGGGCGAGGTGGGCGTCCGGGTGAGCGCGGATGGCGCCCTTGCGGAGCAGGCCGACGTGGTCCTCCATGCCACCCAATCACACCTTGCTCAGGTGGCCCCGCAGATCCTGGAGCTGGTGCAGGCGGGAGCCAACGTGATCTCCACCTGTGAGGAGCTGGCGTATCCCTGGTTCCACCATGCCCGGGAGGCCGAGCGGCTGGATGAGGCCGCTCGCGCCCGGGGGGTCACGGTGACCGGGGTAGGGGTGAATCCGGGCTTCGTGATGGACCTCCTCCCCGTGGTGCTCACCGCGGCCTGTGCCAAGGTAGGGTCCATCCTGGTGGAGCGGCGGGTGGACGTATCCCGCCGGCGGGAATCCCTGCGGCGCAAGGCCGGAGTAGGACTCTCGGAGGAGGAGTTCTGGAGCGGGATCGCAGAAGGCAAGGTGGGACACGTAGGTCTTCCCGAGTCCGTGGCGCTCATCGGCGCGGCGCTAGGCTGGCCGCTGGAGATCATCGCGGACCACGTGGAGCCCGTGTGCTCTCCTGGTCTGCCTGGAGTTGCAGGCGTGCACCAGGTGGCGAGGGGGCTGGTGGACGGGGAGGAGCGCATCCGGCTGGAGCTCACCCTCGCCATGGGCCTGACCCCTGTGGACCGGATCCGGATTCAGGGGGACCCTCCCATTGAACTGGAGATCCCCGGTGGCCTGCACGGGGATGTGGCCACCTGCGCCCTCGCGGTGAACACCATCCCCATCGTGGCCCAGGCTCCCCCCGGGCTTCGCACCGTCCTCGACCTTCCTCCCATCCGATACGCGGGCTCCGCCCGGACCGCTTTCTAGCGACTTAGGTCCCGGGAACCAAGGTGGGCAGGGGGAAAGGGCCGCGGGCCCGCTCATAGGCCCGGGCCACTCGGAGGAGCATCGCCTCCTGGAAGGGAGGACCCACCAACTGAAGCCCCACGGGGAGACCGGCCACGAACCCGCACGGGACGGAGAGGGCGGGAAACCCCAGGGCGTTGAAGGGATTGGTGAACCGGGTGAGGAGCGCGCGGGTGTTGTAGGGTTTCCCCGAGAGGTATGTGGTCTCCTCTTCCAAGGGTGGAGCAGGAACGGGCACCGTGGGGGAAACCAACACGTCCACCCGGGGGAACACCTCCTGCAGGAAGCGGCGGATCAGGGCGCGGCGGACGGATCTCGCGCGTACGTACCGTTCGCCCGCGAGGGCCAATCCCACCAGCAGCCGCTCCCGCACATCCTGGCCGTAGGCGTAGGGGGTCTCCCGTAGGGTCCGCAAATGCCCGGTGCTCGCCTCCACCATCAGGAGGGCTGTGGCCACCGCGGAGGCCACCTCCAGCCCATCCACCCGCACCTCTTCCACCTCCGCCCCCAGGCGTCGGAGGGCTTCCAAAGCGGCCTCGACCGCGCGGGCCACCCCCGCGTCCAGCGCGTCCTCGAAAAAGGTCCGGAGCACTCCCACCCGCACGCCCCGGATCCTCGCGCTCCTCCCCCAGGGGGTACCGGTCAGCACCTCCAGGAGGAGGGCTACGTCGTCTACGGTCCTGGCCATGGGACCCACGTGATCCAGGGACCAAGAGAGGGCTTGGACGCCATGCGTGGGCAGGAGGCCGTACGTGGGTTTGAGGCCCACGATGCCGCAAAGGGCCGCAGGGATCCGGATGGATCCCCCGGTGTCCGTCCCCAGGGACCCGTAGATGCACCCGGTGGCCAGCGCCACCCCGCTCCCGCCGCTGGAGCCACCGGGCGTCCGCCCAGGATCCCAGGGGTTGCGGGCAGGACCGAAGTGCGGGTTGTCGTTGGACACGCCGTAGGCCCACTCGTGCAGGTGAGTCCTCCCCACGAACACCGCTCCGGCTCCCCGCAGCCGGGCCGTGACCTGCGCGTCCTCCCGGGCCACTACGTCCCGGCGGAGGACGGATCCGCAGGTCCACGGAGCGCCCTCCTGGGCGATGAGGTCCTTGAGGGCGATGGGGATCCCGTGTAGCGGTCCCCACCACGCCCCCCGCACGGCCGCCTGCTCCGCCTCCCGGGCCCGCCGCAGGGCGGTTTCCGGGTCCACGGAGAGGAACGCCCGCAGGGCGGGGTTGATCCTCTCGATGCGCCGCAGAGCAGCTTCCACCACCTCCCGCGGGGAGATCCTCCGGTGGCGGATGGCCCGGGCCACCTGCACTAGGGAAAGGCCCAGGGGATCCTCCGGAGGGTCCGGAGGCGCACTGGTCAGCCCCTCCACGATGCTCCCGGGCCGGTTTCGGGGTGCGCGAGCGAACTCCGCCCAATCCAGGTCCGCGGGCGGATCCTGGACCTCCACCCGGTCCAGGGGTTCCAGGCGGCGCAGGACCGCGCGGAGCTGCTCCGCGACGCGCTCCTCGTCCTCGGGCGAGACCTGTAGGCCGTACCGCCGCAGGGTCTCTCGGACCAGGTGTGCCTCCGTCATGCGCGCAGCTCCGCGGTATCCAGCAGGAGGGTGACGGGTCCCTCGTTGACGATCTCCACCTGCATCACGGCGCCGAACACCCCGGTCCGTACGGGCACGCCGAGCGCCCGCAGGGTCTCGTTGAAGACCTCGTACAGCCCTCGGGCGACCTCCGGAGAAGCCGCCAGCACGAAGCCGGGACGGTTGCCCTTGCGCACGTCCCCGTACAGGGTGAACTGGGAGACGGAGAGCACGGAGCCCCCCACCTCCCGTACAGACCGGTTCAGCTTCCCGGCCTCGTCCGGGAAGACCCGCAGCTGCGCCACCTTTCGGGCAAGATATCGGGCTTCCTCCTCCGTGTCCTGGACGTGCACGCCCACCAGCACCACGAGCCCTGGGCCGATCTCCGCCACGAGCTCCTCCCCGATCCGAACCGCGCCCCGCGAGACCCGTTGGACCACCGCCCGCATGGCTAGATGCCCAGGATGTGGTAGCCCGCGTCCGCGAAGAGCACCTGGCCCGTCATCGCCCGGCTGAGGTCGCTCGCCAGGAACACCGCCACATCCCCCACATCCTCCGCCTCCACGGTGCGGCGGAGAGGGGCACGCTCCGCATACGTCCTGAGGAAGTCCGTAAAGCCCGCCACGGCCCGGGCGGAGGCGGTCTTGATGGGGCCCGCGGAGATGGCGTTCACCCGGATCCCCTGCGGACCGAGCTCGTAGGCCAGGTACCGCACGATGCACTCCAGGGCCGCCTTCGCGGGCGCCATGACGTTGTAGTTGGGGTATACCCGGGAGCTTGCGGCGAAGGTGAGGGTGAGGATGCTGCTGCCGGAAGGCATCAGCGGGGCCAGGGCCCGGGCGCATGCCACGAGGGAATAGGCGCTCACCTCCTGGGCCACCAGATAGCCCTCCCGGCTCGTGTCCACGAACCTCCCCCGGAGGTCCTCCGTGCGGGCATAGGCGATGCTGTGCACGAGGACATGGACCTCCCCCGGATCCTCCCGCAGGACCTGCTGCAGCCGGGCCAGGTCCTCCTCCCGCAAGACGTCACAGGGCAGGGCCCGGGCTCCGTCCAGTTCCTCCGCCAGCTTGCGGACCGCCTCCTCCTCCCGTTCCCCGAGATAGGTGAGAAGGCAACGGGCACCCTCCCGATGGAGGGCGCGGGCGATCCCCCAGGCGATGCTCCACCGGTTCGCGACGCCCATCACGAGGGCGTTTTTCCCTACCAGCAACCCCGCCACGATCTCCCTCCCGTGAGATTAGCTGGAAACCCGCTCCACCCGGTAGACGTCCGGCACCTTGCTGATGCGCTGCATCACCGTAGTGAGCTGGCCCACGTTGCGGATGTCCAGCACGAGATCGATGACGCCCACCTTGTCCCGCCGAACCCGGGCGTTCACGCTCCGCACGTTCGTCCGGGTGTCCGCCACCGCGCTCAAAACGTCCTTCAAGAGGCCCACCCGGTCCAGGGCCTCGATCTGGAGCTCCACGGGATACGTGCCCTCCTCGGACGGCTCCCACTCCACCTCCAACAGCCGCTCGGGCTGTCGGCGGAGGTGCTGGAGGTTGGGGCAGCTGCGGCGGTGGATGGTCACTCCCCTTCCCCGGGTGATGTAGCCCACCACCGGGTCGCCCGGCAGGGGCATGCAGCAACGGGCCAGGGTGGTGAGCAGGTTGTCCGCGCCTCGGACCCGGAGCCCGCGGGCCGCATGTACAGGCGGAGGAGGAGCCGGGGCGGGCGTGGGGAGCGTCTCCGGGAGCGACGTCTCAGGTCCCTGGAGGGCCTGCACCACCTGCAAGAGGGTGAGGTCGCCGTTCCCCAGGGCCGCGTAGATGTCCTCCTCGGCCTGCAGCTGCAGCCGCTCCGCCGCCTGGCGCAGCCGCTCCGTTTTCAGCAGCTGTCCGATCAGCCCCATCCGGCGCAGCTCCCGCTCCAACAGCTCCCTGCCCCGGGCGATGTTCTCCTCCCGCTGCTGCTTGCGGAACCACTGCCGGATCTTGCTGCGGGCGTTGCTGGTCACCACGAATCCCAGCCAGTCCCGGCTGGGCCCCGGGGAGGTCTTGGAGGTGAGGATCTCCACGATGTCCCCGCTCTGCAACCGGTAGCTCAGGGGGACCAGGCGCCCGTTCACCTTGGCGCCCACGCAGCGGTGGCCGATGTCCGTGTGGATGCGGTACGCGAAGTCCACGGGCGTGGCCCCGCTCGGCAGATCGATCACGTCCCCCTTTGGGGTGAAGACGAAGACCTCGTTCTGGAAGAGGTCCAGCTTCACGGACCGCATGAACTCCCGGGCGTCCTTCATCTCCTGATGCCACTCCAGGAGCTGCCGCAGCCAGCTCAGCTTCTCCTCGAAGGCCCGGTCCCGGATGCCCACGCGACCCTCCTTGTACCGCCAGTGGGCCGCGATCCCGTACTCCGCCTCCTGGTGCATCTGGTGGGTGCGGATCTGTACCTCCAGGGGCATGCCCCGGTAGATCACCGTGGTGTGCAGGGACCGGTAGCCGCTGGGTTTGGGGTTCGCGATGTAGTCATCGAACTCCCCGGGAATGGGCCGCCATAGGGAGTGGATGATCCCCAGGGCCGCATAACAGTCCTTCACGTCGTCCACGATGACCCGGACCCCCAGACGGTCGTAGACGCGGCTCAACCCCTTCCCCTGGTACTCCGGCCGCTGCAGCTTCCGGTAGATGCTGTAGGCGTGCTTGGGACGCGCGGTGATGTGTGCCCGATCCACCCGGACCCCCGCCCGATTCAGCTCCCGGTACAACTCCTCCTTCACGCTCTGCAGGATCTCCTCCTGCTGGGCCTGGGCCTCCCGCAGGGCCTCCGTGATCTCTCGGTAGGCCTCCGGCTCCAGGATGGCGAAGGAGAGGTCTTCGAGCTCGTTCTGCAACTGCCCGATTCCCAGCCGCTTCGCGAGGGGCGCGTAGATCTCCAGGGTCTCCTGGGCCTTGCGGCGCTGGTGGTCCGGAGGCATGGCGGCGATGGTGCGCAGGTTGTGGAGCCGATCCGCCAGCTTGATGAGGATGATCCGGATGTCCTTTGCCATGGCGAGGAGCATCTTGCGGAGGTTCTCCGCCTGGCGCTCCTCCCGGCTCTTCCACTGGATCCGGCCGAGCTTCGTGACCCCGTCCACCAGAGCGGCGATCTCCTCCCCGAAGGTCTGGCGGATCTCCTCGAGGGTGTGCTTGGTGTCCTCGGGGACGTCGTGCAGCAATCCCGCCGCCACGGTCACGGGATCCAGGCGCAGGGAGGCCAGGATCTCCGCCACCGCGATGGCGTGGAAGACGTAGGGTTCCCCGCTGCGCCGGTACTGCCCCTCGTGGGCCTCCGCGGCGAACGCATAAGCCCGCTGCAGCAAGGCGAGGTCCGCCTGCGGGTTCGCCTCCCGAACCCGGTCCAGGACCCGCCGCATCTCGGGCGGAAGCGCCGCTTCTGCTCTCAGCTCCTCAAGCGCCATCTTCCCTTCACCCCGCGGGAGGGACGGCGGGACCGGCCACCGCCTCCAGGATCTCCAGGGCGCTCGCCCCCAGCATCCACCGGATCCCCCCTTCCAGGGTTCGCCGGACCTCTTCCCCCTCTAGAAACCGATCGGATCCGGCCAGATCTGCCCGCTTCCGCCCCGGGTTCACCCGCCACTCCCCTCCAACCTCTTCCACCACCCCGAGCTCCGCGAGGATGGCGAGGGCCGCGGGGAGGTTCTGCGCAGAGGTCACCGGTCGCACGCCTGCCCAAAGCCGCCGGTACGCCCGCACCAGGGTCTTCCGAGACGGGTACACCTCCTCCCAGGCCTCCCGGATTCGCCTGCCGTCCTCGGCGTCGAAGGCTAGGTGCAGTGTAACACGCTCCCGGCCCGATGCGGCACACGCGGCCTGGAGGAGGAAGAGCGCTCGGGGTTGCGGGACGCGCCACACCACATGATCGGCCCGTGCACTCCCCTCCTCAGGCGGGGGACCCGCACACACCAGAACCCGCAGGCGGCCCAGGGAGAGCAGGGCGTGCAGACCGACCCGGAGGGGTTGGGGGAGAAACGGGTGGTCGTAGGCGACGTCCATCCCCGGAAACCGAGTCCGCAGGACCTCCGCGGTGCGCACCGCCTCCTGAGGGCTCGCCTCGAAGACCACGACCCGCCCTCCGGAGCTCAAGAGCTCCTCCACGAGGTCCGCTCCCCGTCGGCCCCGGCAGTCGTTGAGGACCACCTCCAGGCGCACCCCACCCCCGTACTCCTGGACCCATCCCGCAGGCGGCTCCACGTGTTTGGACCACAGGTTCCACCGCACGGGACCCGGGTGCCGGAACGCGATCTCCGGAAGGGACGGGGATTCCCCCACGAGCACGGCCTGAGGCGTCAACAGATCCGGGTGGCGCAAGAGATAGGAGAGGGTGGTGAAGACCACGAGCGCGTGGGCCGTATCGGGTTCCCTGAACATCCCGTGCACGCGGGCTGTCTGGATTCCGCAGGCCTCCAGCTTCGGACCCCACTCCCCCCATCGGGCATCCGCGAGGTCATGGGTGGGCCAGGCGCACACCACCCTCCTTCCCCGTGAGGCCTCCTGTGCGATCCCGACCAGCAGCACCTTCCACAGACCCCGCCCTGGGCCTCCCACCAGGGCTCCCTTGCCCTCCTGTGTCGCCTCCAGCCATCTCCGGGTCCGATCTCCGAGCCGCTCCCCCTGGAGGAGCCAGCTTTCTAGGGCCCCCTCTCCCCCCGGCCCGCTTCCTCCGAGCTCCGGCTCCACCCGGATCCGCATGCGATCCGAGGCCGCCTCCACCACCGTAGCCCGATAAGACTCGCCCCGATCGAGGTACGGGGCGATCCGGCCCGCCGCCTCCGAGGGGAGGAAACCGAGGGGGCGTCCATCCTCCAGGTCCATCCGGACCGCGTAGGGGTCTGAGGGATGGTCCGGCTCCCGATGGAACCGGAGAACCTGTCCGCCCGCCAGCCTGGGTGCGCCCGCCTCGCAGGGGATCTCCAGCTCGAAGGAGCGGGGCCACGTCCATCCCGACCGGCTCGGTTTCCAGTACTCGCTCGCCTGTCCGAACAGACGCTCCAAAACCCGCCCCGTATCCGGGCAGGCCCTGGCGAGTTGGAGGTCCTGGATCAGGAGTCGAATCCCACCCCGGTCGGGCCAAGGAATCGGCTCCACGGAGGCTGCCACGTCCACCCAGGGGGCCGAAAGGGCGATCGGTTCCGCTCGCTCCCCGAGCCCGAACGCGATGGCTTCCACGCGCCGGGTGCCCTGAAAAAGCCAGAGTTGGAGGTGGGCGGCGTCGTTGCCCACCAGGCGGCTGTCCACGACCCGGAGACCGCGAAGGGAAAACAGGGGACGGGGGTTCCCCACCCCGTGGGGTTCCAGGCTCAGGAGCGCCTGGACGAGCCGGTCGTCGAGTTCCGCGAGCGAGAGTTCCGCATCCAGGTCCAGGGTGGGAACAAGGTCCTCAGGGCGGATCCGGGACCGTACCGCTTCCTCGAACCGATCCCGGAAGGCCTCCAGGTGGTCTGCGGGGAGGCTCAAGCCCGCGGCCTGGGCGTGCCCCCCGAACGCCTCCAGCAGCGGCGCGCATGCCCTCAGGGCCTCCACCAGGTTCACCTCGGGTACGCTGCGGCCGCTTCCCCGGGCTCTCCCCCCCTCCACGCTCAGCAAGACGGTAGGCCGGTAGAAGGCTTCCCGGACCTTTCCCGCGGCGATCCCCAACACCCCTGGGTGCCACTCCCCCCACAGGACCAGGGTGGCGCGTCTTCCGGGATCCAAGCTCCGCGCGGCCTGCACGGCCGCCTCCACCACCTCCTCCTGCAAGCGCTGGCGTCTCTGGTTGAGGACCTCCAGTTCCGCGCTCAGCCGCTCCGCCTCCTCCGGATCCTCCGTGAGGAGCAACTCCAGGGAGAGCCGGGCGGACTCCAGCCGGCCACTCGCGTTCAGGCGGGGAGCCAGGCGCCACACCACGTCGTCCGCGGTCACGCGGTCGGACAAGCCCGCGGCCCGCAGGAGGGCCCGCAGTCCCGGGAGGGGGCTATTGGGCAAGCGGGCGAGGCCGACCTTGGCAAGGATCCGGTTGGGGCCCAAAACCGGTACCACGTCCGCCAGGGTGCCGATGGCCGCCAGCTCTACGAGCTCTTCGGCAGGCCCCTTCCCCCGGCGGGACCACAGGAGCCGCATCAGCATCCACGCAAGCCCGGCAGCGCAGTACTCCCGAAACCCTTCCCTCCCGACCTTCGGGTCCACCAGCGCGTCCGCATCAGGCAGGAGCGGGGGAGGCTCGTGGTGGTCCACCACCACCACCACCATCCCCAGACGGCGGGCGAGAGCGACCTCCTCCACCGCCGAGATCCCGCAATCCACGGCCACGAGGAGACGGGCACCGCCTGCAGCGATGCGCTCCACGGCCTGGGCGGAGAGGCCGTACCCCTCCTGGATCCGGTGGGGAATGTACGGGGTCGCCGAGGCCCCTAGGCCTCTGAGTCCACGGACGAGGATGGCGCACCCGCAAACCCCATCCGCGTCGTAGTCCCCGTAAACCACGATCGGGTCCCCGCGGGCCACCGCCTCCTCCACCCGGGAGGCCGCCTCGGCCATCCCTGGGATCTGTTCGGGATCGGGGAGGTCCTCCAGATCCGCCCGCAGGAAGGTCCGGATCGCCTCTTCCGTACGGCAGCCGCGCCGCAGGAGGACTTGCACGAGGACGGACGGGAGGTCCAACCGATGGGCCAGGACCTCGCAAAGGGGATCGGGGTCCGCGAGGCGCCACCGGAGGGTGGCGCCTTCAGAGCTTGCGCGTGGGCTCCGCACCGCCTCCCGTCATGGGGTCAGCCGCGGGGGCAGGGGACACCCGACTTAGGCGCTCCAGCCGCCCGATCCGGCTGCGGAGCAGGAGATTGCTCACCAATAGAGGAACACCCAGGATCCCCGCTCCTACGAACAGGGAGGCCACGATGGCGCTGGGAACGGTCCCCTCGAAGGCTACCCACGGGCCCCAACGGATGGAGACGAGCTCCGTGGTCTGGAGGTTGCTCAGGATCACGCCCACCGCGAGGAGGGCGAGGACGGAGATGGCGGCCAGGAACACTCCCATTCGATGCACCTTATGCTAGCAGGGGATCTCGGAACGGGTCAATCACGCGAGGAACGGCGGCCCCGCCGCGAACCCGCGCCCACCGCCTCCGTCCGGGGGACGGGCGGAGCACCAGCGGCCACCGAAGCCTTCCGCTCCGCGTGAGCCACGAGGTCCACCAACAGCGGGCTTGCCACCCCGATGGAGGAGTAGGCCCCGGTGAGGACCGCCACGCACAGCCCAAAGGCGAAGTCCCGGACCGTGGGGCCGCCGAACACGTATACGGCGCCGATGGCCAAAAGGGTCGTAACACTCGTCCCCAAGGACCGCAAGAGGGACTCCAGGATGCTCCGGTTCACGAGTTCCGGAAACGGCTCCCGGGTGCGCAGGCTTAGGTTTTCCCGGATCCGGTCGAAGACCACGATCGTGTCGTTGATGCTGTAGCCCACCACCGTGAGGAGGACCGCCACGAAGGCGCTGTCCACTGTGGCCCGGGTCAAGGCGAAGGCCCCCAGGACCACCAGGACGTCGTGGACGAGGGCCACGTCCGCGGCGAGGGCGTAGTGCCAGGAGCGGAACCGGACGGTCACGTAGATCACCTGGAGGGCCAGCCCGATCACCACGCCCAGGATGGCGATGTTGCGCAGCTCCCGGCCGATCTTCGGTCCCACGTCGTCCACACTGAGCACCGTGAACGGACCCACCGCCTTGCGCAGGACCTCAAGCACCCGGTTGCGCTCCGCGACGCTCAGGGGCCGGGTGCGGATGGAGACGTCCGCGGTTCCCGGGGTCTGCTGGATCACCGATTCCCCGAGCCGGAGCGGGGTCAGGGCGGTCCGTACCTCGCCCGTGGTGACCGTGCGGTCCTCGAACCGGAGGAGGAGAAGGGTCCCGCCCGTGAAGTCCACGCCCCAGTTGAGGGGAGGCCGTCCTGCGGCCATGTTGCCTGCGAGCGCCGCGCCCGCAATGAGGACGATGAGGAGCGAGGCCAGGTAGAGGGAGCGACGGTGTCCGATGAGATCCCAGCGCCTCATGCCGCTGCCTCCGTGGGACGCGGCAACCGCGCCATGCGCACAAACCAGCCGGCAAGGCCCCCATCCACGCACAGGTCCACCAGCCACCGGGTGACGAAGACGGAGGTGAACACGCTCACCAGGATTCCGATCACCAGGGTGACCGCAAACCCCCGGATGGGTCCGCTCCCCAGCCACAGGAGGACCGCGGCTCCGATCAGGGTGGTGGCGTTGCTGTCGATGATGGTTGTAAGAGCCCGCCGCCATCCCGTGGCGATGGCCGTCCGCAACGGCTTTCCGCTACGGAGTTCCTCCTTGACCTTCTCGAAGATGATCACGTTGCCGTCCACCGCCATCCCCAGGCTCAGGATGAGCCCCGCGATCCCGGGAAGCGTGAGGGTGGCGCCGAGGGCGGTGAACACCCCGAGCACGGTGATCCCGTAGATCCCCAGGGCCACGGAGGCCAACAGCCCTCCGAGGCCGTAGTAGGACGTCATGAGGGTGACCACCATGGCCGCAGCGATCCAGCCCGCCCGCAGGCTGCGTTCGATGGAGTCCCGCCCCAGGGTGGGCCCCACCGTGCGCTCCTCAATGGGCTGGACCGGTACGGGGAGCGCCCCGCCCCGCAGCAGGATGGCGAGGTCCCGGGCTTGATCCGCGGTGAAGTTCCCCTCGATCACCCCTTCTCCGGGGATCCGGGCCCGGATCACGGGCGAGCTGATCACCCGGTTGTCGAGGACGATGGTGAGGTACTCCCCGATGCTGCGGCCCGTGTGCTCCTCGAACTTCCTCGCTCCCTCTCCCCCGAACCGGAACCGCACCACCCAGTTCAACCCTTGAGGATCCAGCTCCGCCCGCGCGTCCCGCAGGTCCGCCCCGGTGACCACGACCTTCTTGGGCAGCGGGATCACCCGCCCGTCCGGGAGCCGGACCCGGCGGTTATCGGGGAGCCACTCCGCCCCTTCCGGAAGGCTCTGGTGGTCCGTGTCCACGAACTCCAGCAGGGCCGTCCGCCCGATCAGCTCCTTGGCCCGCTGCGGGTCCTGCAGGCCGGGGAACTCCACGATGATCCGGTCCGCACCCTGCCGCTGCAGGAGCGGCTCCGCGATCCCGAGGGCGTCCACACGGCGCTCGATGACCCGCATGGCAGCATCCACCTTATCCGGGGTGACCTGGACCCCGGGACGCGGCTGGGCTTCCAGCACGATGCGGGTCCCGCCCTGGAGGTCGAGCCCCAGCCGGATGTGAGGTCGGAGGGGCTGCAGAACGGGCCGGAAGCCGTCAAGCCGCAGGGGCTGGAAGGTGAACTGGAACGCCCCGAGGACGATCGCCAGGAGGATCAGAATGCGCAGGGGATGTCCTCGCAACCGTCACACTCCTCGTCCGGCATCGCGCCCATTATATCCCAATCCGTTCCACGATCATCGCGATCCCCTGCCCCACCCCGATGCACATGGTGGCGAGCCCGTACCGAGCTTGGCGACGACACAGCTCCCACACCAGGGTGGTGAGGATGCGGGCGCCGCTGGCACCGAGGGGATGTCCGAGGGCAATGGCCCCACCGTTCGGGTTCACCCGCTCGAGGGGCACTCCCAGCTCCCGCACGCAGGCGAGGACCTGGGCCGCAAAGGCCTCGTTGAGCTCGATGAGGTCGATGTCCTCCACCTGCAACCCTGCCCGGGCCAAGGCCTTCCGGGTGGCCGGCACAGGCCCGAGACCCATGACCGCGGGATCCACTCCCGCCACCGCGCTGGACACGATCCGAGCCAAGGGCCGGAGGTGGAGTTCCGCACAGGTCTGGGAGTCCATGAGCAGCAGGGCCGCGGCCCCGTCGTTGAGCCCGGAGCTGTTGCCCGCGGTCACGGTTCCGTCCTTGCGGAAGGCAGGACGGAGGGCGGCGAGCCGGTCCAAGGTGACGTCCGGGCGGGGGTGCTCGTCCGCCTCCACCACCACGGGCTCCCCCTTCCCCGGGATCACCACGGGGACGAGTTCCTCCCGGAACCGCCCCTCCGCGATGGCCCGGGCCGCCCGCCGTTGACTCTCCAGCGCGTACCGGTCCTGCTCCTCCCGAGTGATCCCGTACCGCTCCGCCACGACCTCCGCGGTCTCACCCAGCGCCATGGCGACCCCCGGCCACTTCTCCGCGAGCCGCGGGTTCGTGAAGCGCGGGCCCAGGGTGGTGTCGTAGATCTCCAGCCTGCGGCTCCAAGCCTCCGGGGATTTCGCCACCACGAAGGGCGCCCGGGTCATGCTCTCCACCCCGCCCGCGATGACCACGTCCGCCTCCCCGCAGCGGATGGCGTGATAACCGGTCACCACGGCCTGCAACCCGCTCCCGCACAGCCGGTTCACCGTCTGGCCCGGGACCTCCGCGGGAAGCCCTGCCTGCAGCAGGGCCATCCGGGCCACGTTCCGGCCGTCCTCGCCCGCTTGGTTGGCACACCCCAGGATCACGTCGTCCACCCGGCCCGGATCCAGTCCCGCTCGTTGGATGAGGGCGGAGATCACCACCGCCGCGAGATCGTCCGGGCGCACGTCCCGCAAGGCTCCCCCGTACCGGCCGATGGGGGTGCGCACCGCGTCCACGATCACCACGTCCCGCATCCCCAGCTCCACGCTAGCGGCCCGTGAAGCGCGGTGGGCGCCTCTCCCGGAACGCCCTCCAGCCCTCCCGATGGTCCTCCGTGCGGGTCGCCACCTTCTGCAGCATGGCCTCGTAGTCCAGGGCGGAGGCGAGATCCCCCTCCACAGAGCGGAAAAGCGCCCGTTTCAGCAGGCCGTAGGCCCGGGTGGGGCCTTGGGCGAGCCGGCTGGCCATCTCCCCCGCTCGATCCCGCAGCTCGCCCGGGGGGACCACCCAGTTCACCAGCCCCCATTGCAGAGCCTCCTCCGCGCTGAGGGAGTCGGAGAGGGCGCACAGTTCGAATGCCCGCCCCAGGCCGACGAGACGGGGAAGGAAATAGGTGCTCCCCGCATCCGGAACCAGGCCCACCTGGACGAAGGCGGTGAGGAACCGGGCATCCGCGGAGGCCATCCGCAGGTCACACGCCAAAGCCAAGCTCCATCCTGCTCCTGCCGCCACCCCGTTCACGGCCGCCAGGACCGGCTTCTCCATCCGGCGCAGGTGCAGGATGATGGGGTTGACGTGCTCCCGGAGGTACTCGAGGACGTCCTGCTCCTCCGGCTCCAGTTCCTCGAGGTCCTGACCCGCGCAGAAGGCCTTCCCGGCTCCCGTCAGCACCAAGCAGCGCACCCGCGGGTCCCGCTCCGCCTCGCGGAGGGCCGCCCGGAGCTCGGCGAGCATCGGTCGGTTGAGGGCGTTGAGGGCCTCAGGTCGGTTCAGGGTGAGGGTGGCGACCCCGTCCCGAAGCTCGTACTGGACGTTCTGCCCGGGCATCCCGGCCTCCTCAAGCGCTCTGCAGGGCATCCAGGTACCGGCGCAGCTTCTGCTCCCTCGTCCGGGCTTCCCACAGCCTCTCCTCCTCCGCCCGCACCACCTCCGCGGGCGCCTTCTGCTGGAATTCGGGGTTCTGGAGCTTGCGCGCCAGCCGTTCCTGCTCCCGGACGAGGGCTTCCAGCTCGCGCCGCACCCGATCCACCAGGGCCCGGCTCTGGGCGGTCTCCAGGGGGAGATACAGCTCTACGGGCCCCGCAAGGCCCAGGGCCGCGGGGGACGGCCGGGGCGCATCGAAGGGCAGGAGCTCCAGGCGCTCCACCCGAGCCAGGGACTCGAGGTAGGGCTGGAGTTGCGCGAAGAGCTCCCGCTCCGACCGGGGGGCGAACACCTGCACACGCACCCCCTGACGGGGCCCCAGGCCGAGGTCTGCCCGCAGGCTGCGGATCTCCCGCACCGCCTCCTGAAACAGCCCGATGCTCTGCTCCACTTCCTCGTGCACCCGCCGCGGGTCGCTGCGGGGCCAGGGACCCTGCATCAGCGTCTCGCCCGGGTGCGGCAGGCTCCGGAACACCTCCTCCGTGAGGAAGGGCATGATGGGGTGCAGCAGGCGCATGCTCTCCAAGAGGACGTGCCACAGGACGTAACGGGCCGCCCTCGCTGTCTCCCCGCCCGCGGCGAGATCCACCTTGCTCATCTCCACGTACCAGTCGCAGTACTCGTCCCACAGGAACCGGTAGAGGGTCCGGGCGGCCTCATCGAACTCGTAGGTCTCGTAAGCCCGGGTCACGGCCTGGACCGTGCGCTCGAAGCGGCTCAGGATCCACACCTCGGGCATCCCGTACCGCAGGGAGTGGGGGTCCACCCGCATGGGGTCCTCGGAAGCGAGGTTCCTGTGCACGAACCGGGCCGCGTTCCAGATCTTGTTCGCGAAGGTGCGCACGTCCGCGATCATCTTCTCGTCGAAGCGCATGTCCTGCTGGGCCGTGGAGCACCGGGCGGTGAGGGCAAACCGAAGGGCATCAGCCCCGTACTTCTCGATGACCACCATGGGATCGATGCCCGTACCCAGGGACTTGCTCATGCGGCGGCCGTGGATGTCGTGCACCGTGGGGTGGATGTACACGTCCCGGAAGGGCACCTCGCCCAGGAACTCCAGCCCGAACATGATCATGCGGCACACCCACAGGAAGATGATCCCCCGGTCCGTGACCAGGACGCTGGTGGGGTAGAAGTAGCGTAGGTCCTCCGTCTGCTGCGGCCAGCCCAGGGTCGCGAGCGGCCAGAGGGCGGAGCTGAACCAGGTGTCCAGCACGTCCGGATCCTGCTGCCAGGCCTTCCCGCCGCACCGCGCGCACGCGAAGGGCTCCACCTTGGAGGCCACCTGGGCCCCACAGCCCGTGCAGTTCCACACGGGGATCCGATGCCCCCACCACAGCTGCCGGCTGATGACCCACGGGCGGATCCCCTCAAGCCAGTCCAAGGCCACCTTGGTCCACCGCTCCGGGTAGAACCGCACGCGGCCTGCGCGGATGGCCTCCGCGGTGCGCTGGGCCATGTCCCGGACGTCCAGGAACCACTGGTCCGTGATGTAGGGCTCGATCACCGTGTGGCACCGGTCGCACCGGCCCACCCGGGTCTGGTAGGGTTCGGTGCGGACCAAGAGCCCCTGCATCTCCAGGGCCCGGGCGACCCGCTCCCGGGCCTCGAACCGGTCCAGGCCCACGAACCTGGGAGCGAGCTGGTTCATGCGACCGTCCGGATCCAGGGTGATGAGGATCGGTAGCCCGTGGTCCCGGCCGATCTCGTAGTCCAGCGGGTCGTGGCCCGGGGTGATCTTCACCGCCCCCGTGCCGAGCTCCGGATCCACCCGGGGGTCTGCGATCACGGGGACCCGGCGGTTCACGAGGGGGACGAAGACCTCCTTGCCCACCAGATCCCGGTACCGCCCGTCCGCCGGGTGGACCGCCACGGCCACGTCCGCGAAGATGGTCTCGGGCCGCTGCGTGGCCACCACCACGTCCGGGCCCTCGGCCGCGGACCGGTACCGCACGTACCAGAGATGGCTGCTCACCTCCTCGTACTCCACCTCCAGGTCGGAGATGGCGGTGCGGCAGCGGGGGCACCAGTTCACCATGTGCTTGTCCCGGTAGATGAGGCCCTTGCGGTACAGGCGCACAAAGGCCTCCAGCACCGCGTCGTAGTAGGGCGGATCCAAGGTGAAGATCTTCCGGTCCCAGTCGCAGGAAACCCCCAGGCGTTCCAACTGGGCGTAGATGATGCTCCCGTACTTCCGTACCCAGGCCCAGACCCGCTCCTCGAACGCTTCCCGACCCAGTTCCTCTCGCCGCAAGCCCTCCTTGGCCAACTCCCGCTCCACCACGTTCTGGGTGGCGATCCCCGCATGGTCCGTACCGGGCTGATAGAGGGCACACTTCCCCTGCATGCGGTGAAAGCGCGTGAGGATGTCCTGCAGGGTGTTGTTGAGGGCGTGCCCGATGTGCAGCTCCCCCGTCACGTTCGGGAGCGGCATCATGACCGCCCAGGGCGCCCGGGCGGGATCGGGTTTCGCCCGGAAGTAGCCTGCGGCCTTCCAGGCCGCATAGAGGCGCGTCTCCACGGGGCCGGGCTCGTAGACCTTGGGGAGCTCCTGGATGGCCATCCTACCTCCTCAGCGCAAAGCGCCGCCCCGCCCGCTCAAGGGTGGAGCGGCGTCCGCCGGCTTCGATTATGCGGTACCCCCCGTCCGATCCGCAACTCACCACGGGAGGACCGTGCCCACTCCCCGCTCCTCCGCCCGCCGGAGGACCAGCATCCCCACCGCGAGGTCCTGGACCGCGTGCCCCACGGACTTGAAGAGGGTGATCTCGTCGGGAGCCGTGCGTCCGGGCCGGGCTCCTGCGGCCACCGCCCCGAGTTCTGCCACGGCGGTCCAATCGAGCCGGCCCTCCTCCGCGGCGAGGATCAGATCTCCCGCCTCGGTCCGGGCGGTCTCCAGGCTCTCCACGAATACCCGGCTGCGGGCCACGAGGTCGGCGGGGATCTCCCGGGCGGTCGGGCGAAACGCGCCGATGGCGTTGAGGTGCGTGCCGGGCGATACGTCCTCGGTCCGGAGCACGGGGGTGGGGCTCGTGGTCGCGGTGATCACGATGTCCGCACCCCGCACCGCCGCCTCCGCGCTCGGCGCCGCGTACACGGAAGCCTCCCGGATCCAGGGCTGCCGGCGGGCCCAGGCGACAAAGGCCTCCCGGTGCTCCGGAGCTCGGGCGTATACCCGGACCTGGGTCACTTCCCGAACCGCACACACCGCCTCCAGTTGCGTCCGGGCCTGCACTCCGGCTCCGATGAGCCCCACGACGGCCGGCTCTCGGCGGGCCAACAGGTCCGTGGCAAGCCCGCTGGCCGCGCCCGTGCGGAGGGCGGTGAGGCTACCGCCTTCCAGGAGCGCCAGAGGTCGGCCGGTGGAGGGGTCCTGGAGCAGGACGGCTGCATGGAGGGTGGGAAGGCCGATCCCCGGGTTTTGAGGGTAGACGGTGACCGCCTTCACTCCGAGCCCGATCCCCTCTGCGAATCCGGGCATGTAGAGGGCACTCCCGGAGGGGGTGGGCAGATGGATACGGGGGGGGACGTGGACCCGGCCTTCCCAGAGGGCCACGAAGGCCGCCCGGACCGCGGCGATGGCCTCCGCCATGGAGACGGTTCGGGCAACCTCTTCCGCGGAGAGGACCCGGAGCACGAACCGCCTCCCGGGTTATGCCTGGGGCGGAGACGGAGGGACCTGAGCGGGTGTTTCCACCGGGATCCGGGGAACCTCAAGCAGCGGCTGCGGCGGGGCGGCCGGACGTTCCTTGGCGGGCAGCAGGGCCGTCTCCAGGACCTCGTCCATGTGTTCCACGAGCCGCAGGCGCAGCCGGCGCCGCACGTTCTCCGGGATCTCCTGGAGATCCCGCTCGTTCTCCTTGGGCAGGATTACGGTCTCGATCCCCGCCCGGTGGGCGGCGATCACCTTCTCCTTCACCCCGCCGATGGGCAGGACCTTGCCCCGGAGGGTGATCTCCCCCGTCATGGCCACATCCTTCCGCACGGGCCGGCCCGTCAGGGCGCTGGCGAGGGCCGTGGCCATGGTGATGCCCGCGGATGGGCCATCCTTCGGCTGGGCCCCCGCGGGGACGTGGATGTGCACGTCGTACTTGCTGTACCAGTCCTCATCCGCCCCGAGCCACCGGGTCCTCGACCGCACGTAGCTCACCGCGGCCTGGGCGGATTCCTTCATCACGTCTCCCAGCTGACCGGTGAGCACGAGTTTGCCGCTCCCCTTGACCAGGGCCACCTCCACGGTCACGATGTCGCCGCCCACCTCGGTCCACACGAGGCCCGTGGCAGCGCCCACCTCGTCCTGCTTTTCCGCCACGCCGTAGCGGAACCGGGGTGGCCCCAGGTAGCGGTGCAGCACCTTGTGCGTGATCCGTCGGGGTGCCCTCGGGTCTTCGCTCGCCACCCGGGTGGCCACCTTCCGGCAGATGGTGCCGATCTCCCGCTCCAGGTTCCGCACCCCAGCTTCCCGGGTGTACTCCCGGATGATCCGGAGGATCGCTTCATCGCTGAAGTGCAGACCCCGATCCGCGAGGCCGTTTTCCCGCAGCTGCTTGGGCACCAGGAAGTGCTTGGCGATGGCCAGCTTCTCCTCCTCGATGTATCCGGGAAAGCGGATCACCTCCATCCGGTCCCGGAGGGCGGGCGGGATGGTGTCCAGGATGTTGGCGGTGCAGATGAACATCACCTCGCTCAGGTCAAACGGGAGCTCCAGATAGTGGTCGCTGAAGGCGTGGTTCTGCTCCGGGTCCAGGGCCTCCAGCAACGCCGCGGAAGGGTCTCCCCGGAAGTCCAGGCCCAGCTTGTCGATCTCGTCCAGCATGAATACGGGGTTCTTGCTCCCCGCCATCTTCATGCCCTGGATGATCCGGCCCGGGAGCGCCCCCACGTAGGTGCGCCGGTGACCCCGGATCTCCGCCTCATCCCGCACCCCGCCCAACGACACCCGCACGAACTTCCGGCCGAGGGCCCGGGCGATGGACTTGCCGAGAGAGGTCTTCCCCACCCCCGGCGGTCCCACGAAGCAGAGGATGGGGCCCCGGGTTCCGGGGCTCAGCTTGCGCACCGCCAGGTACTCGATGATCCGGTCCTTGGCCTTCCGCAACCCGTAGTGGTCCTCGTCCAGGATCCGCCGGGCCTCCTGGATGTCCAGACGGTCCTCCGTACGCACGCTCCAGGGAAGGGCCAGGATCCAATCCAGGTAGGTGCGCACCACCACTGCCTCTGCCACCATGGGCGGCATCTTCTCCAGGCGACCCAGCTCCTCCAGGGCCTTCTCCCGGACATAGTCCGGGAGGTTTGCGGCCTCGATCTTCTTCCGGTACTCCTCCACCTCCGCTTGCCGTTCGTCCCGCTCCCCCAGCTCCTGCTGGATGGCCTTCAGCTGCTCCTTGAGGTAGTACTCCCGCTGGGAGCGCTCCATGGACTTGCGGACCCGGTTCTGGATCTTCCGCTCCAGCTCCAGGATCTCGAGCTCCCGGTGGAGGATCTGGGCCAGGAGCTCCAGCCGCCCCGCGGGGTCCAATTCCAGCAGCTGCTGGCGCTCCTCTACCTTCAGGGGGAGGTGCTGAGCCACCAGGTCCGCGAGCTTGCCGGGCTCCTCCGTCCCCATGATGGCCATGAAGGCCTCCGGGGGCACGGACCGGCTGAGCCGGGCGTACCGCTCGAACTGAGCCGACACCCCGCGCATGAGGGCCTCGATCTCCACGGTGCGCTCCGCGGCGTCCTCCACGGCCTCGGCCCGCACCGCGAAGTAGGGATCCGTGCGGACGAACTCCAGGATCTTTGCCCGCACCAGCCCCTCCACCATCACCTGGAGAACGCCGTCAGGCTGGCGGCCCACGTTGATGATCCGGGCGATGGTCCCCCAACCGAAGAGGTCCTCGGGCTTGGGGTCCTCAATGTTCTCGTCCCGCTGGGCCACCAGCAGCAGCAGCCGTTCGCCCTCCATGGCCTGCTCCAGGGCCCGGATGGACTTGGGACGGCCCACACCCAGGGCCAGGGAGGCGTGGGGGAGGACCACCACCCCTTTCAGGGCAAGCAGGGGAAGGACTGCCGGATACCCCGTCCGCGTCTCGCTCATGATCCCTCCACCGGTTCGTGCCTTCACTCCTGTATACGCAAGGGAGGGCCCGAAGATTCCACCACGCGGCGAACTAGCTGGCCGGACGTTCCTTCGGCAGCCGCTTGGCCTCCGCCGCGGTGATCAGGATGGGGGGGACCCGGCGCTCCACCGCCTCCAGGGTCACCAGACACCGCTTCACGTCCGGGCGGGAGGGGATCTCGTACATCACATCCAGCATGATGTCCTCGATGATGGTCCTGAGCCCCCGGGCGCCCGTGTTGCGGGTCATGGCCTCCCGGGCGATGGCCCGCAAGGCCTCCTCCGTGAACACCAGATCCACCCCGTCCATCTCCAGGATCCGCTGGTACTGACGCACCAGGGCGTTTTTGGGTTCCACCAGGATGCGCACCAGCTGCTCCTCCGTGAGGGGATCCAGGGTGACCACGATGGGGAGCCGGCCGATGAATTCCGGGATCAGGCCGTAACGCAGAAGATCCTGGGGCATCACCTGACGCAACAGCTCGCCCGTGTCCCGGGTCCGGGCCTCGCTCCAGGCCCCGAACCCGATGTTGGCCCGCCGCACCCGGCTCTCCACGATCTTGTCCAGTCCCTCGAAGGCTCCCCCGCAGATGAAGAGGATGTTGGTGGTGTCGATCTGGATGAACTCCTGGTGGGGGTGCTTGCGGCCCCCCTGCGGGGGGACGTTGGCCACCGTCCCCTCCAGGATCTTCAGCAATGCCTGCTGCACGCCCTCACCCGAGACATCCCGGGTGATGGAGGGGTTCTCGGACTTGCGGGCGATCTTGTCGACCTCGTCGATGTAGACGATCCCGCGCTCCGCGCGCTTCACGTCGTAGTCCGCGGCCTGGATGAGGCGGAGAAGGATGTTCTCCACGTCCTCGCCCACGTATCCCGCCTCTGTGAGACTCGTGGCATCTGCGATGGCGAAGGGCACGTCCAGGATCTTTGCGAGCGTCTGGGCCAGGTACGTCTTGCCACAACCCGTGGGCCCGATGAGGAGGATGTTGCTCTTCTGCAGCTCCACGTCGTTGGGACGGCGCTGGCCGATGCGCTTGTAGTGGTTATATACGGCCACGGCCAGGACCTTCTTCGCCCGCTCCTGGCCCACCACGTACTGGCAGAGGGCCTCGTAGATCTCCTGCGGCTTGGGAAGGCTGCGGGGGGCCACCTCGTCCGGCTCCCCGTAGAGCTCCTCCTCCAGGATCTCGTTGCACAGCTCGATGCACTCGTCGCAGATGTACACCCCAGGGCCGGCCACCAGCTTGCGCACCTGCTCCTGGGGCTTCCCACAGAAGGAGCACTTGAGCCGGTCGTGTTCGTCCCCGAACCGGAACATGCGTCCGCCCCCGAAGCCCTTCGCCATGGTCCCCTCCAGTCCTCAGCCGGTTTGGTTTCCCTTCGCGTACGCGGCCACCTTCTCCGGCCGCGGTTCGATGACCTGATCGATGAGCCCGTACTCCTTGGCTTTCTGAGCGCTCATCCAGAAGTTCCGGTCCGTGTCCCGTTCGATGCGCTCGAGGGGCTGGCCCGTGTGCCGGCTCAGGATCTCGTTCACGATCCGACGCATCTCCAGGAACTCCCGGGCCTGGATCTCGATGTCCGTGACCTGCCCCTGCGCGCCGCCCCACGGCTGGTGGATCATGATGCGGGAGTACGGCAGGGCCCCCCGCTTCCCCTTCGTGCCGCCCGCCAGGAGCAGGGCCGCCGCGGAGGCCGCAAGCCCCACGCAGATGGTCGCCACGTCCGGCTGGATGTGCTGCATGGTGTCGTAGATGGCGAGCCCCGCGGTGATGGACCCGCCGGGACTGTTGATGTACAGCTGGATGTCCTTTTGGGGATCCTCGTAGGCCAGGAACAGCAGCTGCGCGATCACCAGGTTCGCAGTCTCGTCGTCAATGGGACCGCCCAGGAAGACGATGCGGTCCTTGAGCAGACGCGAGTAGATGTCGTAGGCGCGCTCCCCCCGCGCGCTCTGTTCGACCACGATGGGCACCAGGGTCATACGGACTCCTCCCCCGACGAACTCTGGTTCTCCGCCCCGCTCGCCACAGCCACCAGGAAGGCCAGGGTCTTGCGCCGGCGCAGCTGAGACCGCAGGGAAGATTCCCGCCCTTCCTCCTTCAGCCACCGCTGCACCTCCGTCACCTCCCGACCCAGCTCCTGCGCTAGGTTCTCGACCTCCCGCCGAAGCTCCTCCTCCGTGGGCTCCAGGCCTTCCATCTCCCCGATCCGGTCCAGGACGAGCCGGGCCCGCACCCGCCGCTCCGCGGCGGGCCGGTACTCCTCGTGCAACTGCTCCAGGGTCTTCCCGGACAGGGCCAGGTACCGCTCGAGGGTCAGGCCCCTGCCCCGCAGCCGGTCCGCCAGGTCGTCCAGGAGCGCATGGATCTCCGCGTGCACGAGGCTCGCGGGCACGTCCACCTCGCTTCCCTCCACCACCCTCCGCAGGACCTCCGTCTCGTACTCCTCCGCGGCGCGCCGGGCCGCTTCCTCCGCGAGCCTTCGACGCACTTCCTCCCGGAGGGCCTCCAGGGTCTGGTGGTCGCTCACCTGGCGGGCGAAGGCGTCGTCTAGGGGCGGAAGGTCCCGGCGGCGCACGCCACCCACTACAACCTTCAGGATGTGCCCTTCATTCCAGGGAACCTCCACGATCTGCCCCTCCCGGGCTCCCTGGAGGGCCTCCGCCAGGGCCTGGGGGGTCTCCTGGCCTCCCAGTTCCAGGAGCAGTTCCTTGCCCGGTCCAAACCGGGACTCCCCCTCCGGTGCTTCCTCCACCCGGACCAGGACGAAGTCGCCCGGTTCCGCGCTGCCCTCCTTCGCCACGAGCTGTGCGAACTGAGCCCGCATGGCCTCCAGGGTCTTGTCCACCTCCTCCTCCGTGACTTCCGGTTCTGGCCGGGGAATCCGGAGGGAGCGGTAGTCCATGGGCCGAACCTCGGGAACCACCTCTACCGTGGCCCGCAGGCGGAGGGGCTGGCCTTCCACCATGCCCTCCACGTCCACCTGGGGGCGGGTGAGGGGTCGGATCCCCGTCTGGGTCACCGCCTCCTGGAGGACCTCCGGCACCAGCTCCTCGAGGGCCGTCTCCTGGACCACCTGCTTTCCAAGGTACCGCTCCAGAAGGAACCGGGGAGCTCTGCCCCGCCGGAAGCCCGGCACGGTGGTGGAGCGTCCCAGACGGGCAAACGCACGCTCGATGGCGCGGTCCACCCGGTCCGGGGGCACCTCCACCTCCAGGATCGCCCGGCTTCCCGGTTCGCGACGCACCTCCACTTTCAGCATCGGCCCCTCCCTGGGTGGTGCGGGCGGAGGGACTCGAACCCCCACGGGCAACCCCACCGGATCCTAAGTCCGGCGCGTCTGCCGGTTCCGCCACGCCCGCGGTTCACCGAACTCCAGCCTCGAAACCAAAGCCCCGCAGGCCACCTCACCCCTGCGGGGCCGAATCCGGGTCCTGGTGGGCCGTGCAGGACTCGAACCTGCAACCTTGGGATTAAGAGTCCCCTGCTCTACCAGTTGAGCTAACGGCCCACTCACATGGTAGCAACGGACCTCTGGCCTGTCCAGTTCACGGAACCGGTCTCGCCCACCGCGCCCCAAGGGGCCCCGTGTAGGCGGGAAGGCGCAGGGAGGGGACCCGGCGGATTCGAACCGAGACCCCCACGGACCGCAGTCCCTCCACGTACCCTCCGGGCGTCCGGAGGGCCGCCTCCATGAGATCCGCATCCCCGATCGCCCGGATCACGTAGGGAGGGGAGAGGGGAACCCCGTCCACCAGGATCCTCGAACCGGACTGCCGGAAGGCCGACCGAGCCAACACCCGCTGTCCGCTCACCGCAACGGCTTCTGCCCCAGAGGCCCACAGCTCGTTCACGAGTCCCGCCAGCTCCGTGGCCTGCACCTGCCCCTCCGAGAGGCCCGCGATCGGGCGAGCCCCCGCCTCCACCCGCACTTCGATCCCAGGCCCTCGCACGGGCACCAGGCCGAGGACCATCCGCTGCTCCTCCAGCTCCCGCCCCAGCGCGGCTCCCAACTCCTTCCCATCCGCCACGAGGGTCTCGTACTCCTGGAGCCGCCTCCGGAGGTCGGTCACCTCCGCCTCGAGGACCTTCCGAGCGGTCTCCGCCTGGGCCACCAGTACCGCCAGCTCCTCCACCCGGTGGGAGGGGAGCTCCGTCCGCTGCCGGATCTCCCTGGCGCTGTGGACCTGTACCACCACCAGGAACCCCAGGAGGAGGCCAATCCCTCCCAGGGCGGCCCACGCTTCCCGGAACCGGTGCCGCCCCTCCACAGGCCCATTCACCCGGGTCATTTTAACAGAACGGCTTGCAACTCCCGCCGGGCCTCCCAAAAATGGAAAACCGGGGTTAGCACTCTCCGGGCGCGAGTGCTAACCTGAGGCTCCGAGATCTTTGGGGAAAGGAGGGAGCACACATGCCGGCCAAGCTCCTGCTGTATGACGAGACCGCCCGGAGGGCCCTGGAGCGGGGAGTGGAGAAGGTGGCGAATGCGGTCCGGGTGACCCTAGGGCCCAAGGGGCGCAACGTGGTGCTGGAGAAGAAGTGGGGGTCTCCCACCATCACCAAGGACGGGGTGACGGTGGCGAAGGAAATCGAGTTGGAGGACCCCTACGAGAACATGGGGGCGCAGCTCGTGAAGGAGGTGGCCAGCCGGACCAACGACCAGGCCGGGGACGGCACCACCACAGCTACGGTACTCGCCTGGGCCATGGTCCGGGAGGGGCTGAAGAACGTGGCCGCGGGCGCCAACCCCATGCTCATCAAGCGGGGAATTGATGCCGCGGTGGAGGCGTGCGTGCAGGAGCTCAAGAACCTCAGCCAGCCCGTGGCGAATCGGGAGGACATCGCACACGTGGCGGGGATCGCGGCGAACGACCCCAGCATCGGGGAGATCATCGCGGACGCCATGGAGAAGGTCGGACGGGACGGTGTCATCACCATCGAGGAGTCCAAGGGAATGGAGACCACGGTGGAAGTCGTGGAGGGGATGCAGTTCGACCGGGGCTACATCTCCCCCTACTTCATCACGGATCCGGACAAGATGGAGTGCGTCCTGGAGGAGCCCTTTATTCTGCTCACGGAGAAGAAGATCAGCGCTGCCCGGGACATCGTGCCCGTGATGGAAAAGGTGATCCGGTTCGGCAAACCCCTCGTGGTGATCGCGGAGGACGTGGAGGGAGAGGCCCTGGCCACCCTGGTGGTCAATAAGCTGCGGGGGGTGCTGCCGAGCGTGGCGGTGAAGGCTCCCGGGTACGGGGACCGCCGGAAGGCCATGCTGCAGGACATGGCCATCCTCACGGGCGGCCGGGTGATCTCGGACGACATCGGGATCAAGCTGGAGAGCGTGGAAGTGGACATGCTGGGCCGGGCGGAGAAGGTCCGGGTCACCAAGGACGACACCACCATCATCGGCGGCAAGGGCAAGCCCGAGGACATCAAGGGCCGCATCGCCCAGATCAAGAAGGAGATCGAGGAAACCACCTCGGACTATGACCGGGAGAAGCTCCAGGAGCGGCTGGCGAAGCTGTCGGGCGGGGTGGCCCAGATCCGGGTGGGGGCTGCCACGGAGACGGAGATGAAGGAGCGCAAGATGCGCTTCGAGGACGCGGTGAACACCACCAAGGCCGCGGTGGAGGAGGGGATCGTGCCCGGCGGCGGCGTGGCCCTGGTCCGGTGCCTGCCGGCCCTGGAAGGGCTGAAGATGGAAGGAGACGAGCAGGTGGGCGTCCAGATCGTCCGTCGGGCCCTTGAAGAACCCCTCCGGCAGATCGCGGAGAACGCGGGGCTTGAGGGATCCCTCGTGGTGGAGCGGGTGAAGGAGAACCCAGACCGGAACTTCGGCCTCGATGTGCGCACCGGGGAGTTCACCGACCTGGTGAAGGCGGGGGTGGTGGACGCCACCAAGGTGGTGCGGCTCGCCCTGCAGAACGCCGCTTCCGTGGCCGGGCTGTTGCTCACCACAGAGGCCCTGGTGGTGGAAAAGCGGGAGAAGAAGAAGGAAAAGACGCCGACCCCGGGCATGCAGGAGGAGGAGTTCTAAACCAGGGCCCCTGGACGAAAGCGGGGCCGGGGACCCTCAAGTCCCCGGCCCCTTCTGTCCTCCTCGGGACGCTCACGGACCTGCCCGGACGGGCGCTTCCGCAAACTGCTCCGCCTCCGTGGAGCCCTGTAAGGCCAGGGTGGAGGCTTCCCCACCGGAGATCACCTGGGCCACGAGGTCGAAGTACCCCGTGCCCGCCTCCCGTTGGTGGCGCACCGCGGTGTATCCCACCCGCTCCAGTTGGAACTCCCGCTCCTGCAGCCGCACGTAGGCGGTCATCCCTTCCTCCGCGTAGCCCCGGGCGAGCTCGAAGGTGCTGGCGCAGAGGGCGTGGAACCCGGCCAGGGTGACGAACTGAAACTTGTAACCCATGGCCCCGAGCTCCCGCTGGAAGCGGGCGATGGTGTCCGGATCCAGGTGACGCCGCCAGTTGAAGCTGGGAGAGCAGTTGTAGGCGAGGAGCTTACCCGGATAGCGGGCATGGATGGCCTCCGCGAAACGCCGGGCTTCCTCCAGGTCCGGCCGGGAGGTCTCAAACCACAGCAGGTCCGCGTACGGTGCGTACGCGAGTCCTCGGGCGATCGCGGCTTCCAGCCCCCCGCGCACCCGGTAATACCCCTCCGCCGTTCGCTCCCCCACGAGGAAGGGATGGTCGTAGGGGTCCACGTCGCTGACCAGGAAGGGGGCGGAGAGGGCGTCCGTACGGGCGATGAGAACCGTGGGGACATCGAGGACATCCGCGGCCAGGCGGGCCGCGGTGAGGGTCCGGATGAACTGCCGGGTGGGCAGCAGGACCTTCCCCCCCAGGTGCCCGCACTTCTTCTCGGAGCTCACCTGGTCCTCGAAGTGGACGCCCGCGGCTCCCGCCTCGATGAGGGCCTTGGTGAGCTCGAAGGCGTTGAGGGGACCTCCGAATCCCGCCTCCGCGTCTGCCACGATCGGCACCAGCCAGTCCCGGGTTCGTCTCCCCTCAGACCACTCGATCTGGTCTGCCCGCCGCAGGGCGTTCTGGATGCGGCGCACGAGGGCGGGCACGCTGTTGACGGGATAGAGGCTCAGGTCCGGGTAGACCTGCTCGGCCAGATTGGCATCCGCGGCCACCTGCCACCCGCTCACGTAAATGGCCTGCAGCCCCGCTCGCACCATCTGGACCGCCTGCATCCCCGTGAGGGCCCCGAGGGCCGCCACGAATTCCTCTCTCTCCAGCAGCGCCCACAGGCGCTCCGCCCCTCTCCGGGCCAGGGTGTACTCCACCCGGATGGATCCCCGCAGCCGCACCACGTCCTCCGCGGTGTATCTCCGCTCGATCCCCCGCCACCGGGGATCCGTCCGCCAGCGACGCTCGAGCTCTTCCGCCTCCCTGCGGAGGTCTACCGTTTGGTTCATCGAATCCCCTCCATCTGCATCATCCAGTAGACGTCGAGGCTCCCGACCCCTGCACGTGCGGGATCCGCCCAGAAGGATCGGTCCGCACAGTCCTGGCAGTAGATGGTGGCCTCGGGGCGGTACGCGCACTCCGGGCAACACGGCGCACCGCAGGCCTGGCAGGTCCAGGCGTCCATCCACCGCACCACACGACCACACGGGCACTTCCGCATCATGGCGCACCCCTCCTTTTTCAGTGTGGCCGCGGATCCATGCGGGCTCCACTTCCGGACGACGAACGGTTGGATTTCCCGGTTCAGCGGTGGGTTTCGCGAGGCGTTTTTCCGCGCCTCAGGTGGTGGCCGCCTCCTCGTCCTCGAAGAGGTTGCCCTCCAGGGCGAGGTTCTCCACCGAGGGCGTGCGGAGGAGCTCGATCCGGAAGAGGGCGGAGAAGTACCAAAGGTGTCCCGGCCGGGTGCGCACGGGAAGCCACTGCCAGGCCCGCATGGTCTCCACGTAGTCCCAGTTGTCGTAGGCGTTGAACGCGTCCCGGATGTCCGTGATCACCGCGCCCAGGTCCAACAGAACCCGTTGGATGCGGGCCCACTTCTCGAGACTGGACTCCCCGTGGGTGAGGCCGAAGTACCCCGCGGCGCCCGCCCCGTGGAGGGCCGCCACACCCCGCTCCACGAAAGCCCGGAATCCCCGCAGACTCTCCGTGGGATCCGTGAAGAAGGTATCGAAGCGCGCCCGCCACGCCTCCGGGAGGGGAGCGCGCACGTCGTAGACGTGTGCCTCTACCCGGTCCAACCCCTCTCGGTTCGCCACCTCCCGGATGAACCCCACGATCCGTTCGTCCACGTCCACCACGACCACCCGCCGGGGTTGGCGGGTGAGAGCCAGGGCAATGCTCACCAGGTCGTCGTCCCCGAGGACGAAGACCTCCTTGCCCTGCACGTCCCCCCGCTCCAGGGCGAAGGCCACCCGGGCCAGGGTGGTCTCCTCCGTGACGTAGCCCTGATCGAAGGCCTGGAGGGCGGGTGGGCGGTCGTGGGCGATGGCGCGGAAGCGCCCCATGACCTCCTCCCCCAAGGCCCCGAGGTCTACCCCCCGCCCCCCACATCGGGAGCAGGCAGTTTCCCGGGTCGGAGGGATCCCAAGGGCCCCGACCCACCTCGATCCCTCCGGGCTGAGGCGCAGGTGCGCTCCCTCAGGGAGCACCAGGCCCTGGAGGATCAACTCGTGCAGGAAGGCGCAGAGGAACCGGATGGGAGCCCGGCTCAGTCGGAAGACCTCCCAGAGGTCGTCCGTGACCTGGAGGGCTCCCAGGGCCCGCTCCGCATCGCGCCGGCTCACCACCACCGGCACCCGTTCCCGCACCCGTTCGAGAACCGCGTGCAGTCGTTCCTGGGCTTGTCGGCGATCCGCCGCCTGGGGTGCGTTCCCTCCCATGCGCTCACCTCCTCCGCCCGAGGGTTGCATCCTAAAGGGTACCGGCCCGGGCGGAAATGAGGAAAGGCGAAGAAGCGGCTACAGCTGGAGGAGGGCTTTCAGGAAGCGGGCCGCGGAGCGGCTCACCGGGATCTCCGTGCGCTGGGGGTCGTCCAGACGGAGGAGCATGGTCCCGGAGAAAAAGGGGTGCAGCTCGACCACGTGGTCGAGGTTCACGAGGTAGCTGCGGTGAACTCGGAGGAACCGGGCAGGCGGGAGACGCCGGGCCACCTCCCGGAGGGTTGTGCGGGCCTCGTAGGTCCCCTCCCGGGTCACCACCCGGATCAGGTCGCCCTGGGCCTGCACGTACAGGATCTGATCGGGATCCAGCAGCACCACCCGGTCCGCGGTGGGGAGGGCCAGGCGCGAGGGAGGTCCCGGGAGGGGCTCCGCCGCCAGCCGTTCCAGGGTCTTCCGGAGCCGATCCGGATCCACGGGCTTGAGGAGGTAATCGAAGGCCGCGGCTTCGAAGGCCTCCAGGGCGTGCTCGTCGAAAGCGGAGACCAACACCACCCGCGGGCGCTGCGGGAGGGCGTTGAGGGCCCGCAGGGCATCAAGCCCGCTCAGGCCAGGCATCCGGATGTCCAGGAACACCACTTCCGGCGGGGAGTCCCGGATCCGGTCCAGGAGGGCATAGGCGTTCTCCGCGGTCTCCACCTGATCCTGGCCCAGCTCTTTGAGCAACCGTTCCAGGTGTGTCCGGGCCGTGGGGTCGTCGTCCACGATCAGGATCCGGAACGGCCTCATGGACGATGGCCGGGAAATCCACGGGGAATGCGCACCACCACCCGGGTTCCTTTGCCCTCCTGGCTCTCGACGCGGAGCCCGAACCCGGGCCCGTAGATGGTCTCCAGGCGGCGGTGCACGTTAAAGAGGCCCACGCCCAGCCCGGACCCGACCCCCCGCTGGGTGACGTGCTCCACCAACTCTTCCGGGATCCCCACCCCATCGTCCTCCACGGTAAAGACCGCGACCCCGTCCTCCTCCCACCCCCGTACGCGAACCGTGCCGGGTCCCGGCTTGGGCTCCACCCCGTGCACCACCGCGTTCTCCACCAGGGGCTGTAGGGTCAGCACGGGAACCAAGAGGTTCCACAGGGAACGAGGGATCTCCACCTCCACCCGCAGCCGTTCCCCAAGCCGCATCCTCTCGAAATTCAGGTAGTGCTCCACGTACCAGAGCTCCTCCTCCACGGTACAGAACTCCCCGTGGGCCCGGAGGGCGTGTCGCAGGAACTCCGCGAAGTCCAGCACGAGCCGCCTCGCCCGCTCGGGGTCATGTCCGCAGGTGGCGGCCACCGCATGCAGGGTGTTGAAGACGAAGTGGGGGGAGATCTCCATCCGCAGGGCCCGCAGCTCCTCCCGCTCCAGCCGCCGGACCTCCGCCTCCAGAAGGCTCAGCTCCAGCTGGGCACCCAGCAGCTCCCCTAATAGGACCGCACCCTCCACCGCCTCCGGACGGAAGGGACGGCCATCGGTCCGGTACAGCTTGAGGGCCGCGGGCACCATCCCCTTCACCCGCATGGGGACCACGATGGCCGCGGTCAGAGGGCAGGTGGGATCCGGACAGCCGATGGCGCCCCGATCCCGGGCGACCGCGGGCTGTCCTGTGGACAGCACGCGCTTGGTGAACTCCGTGGTCACTGGCTCCCCCGGCCGGTGGTGGTCGCTCCCCGCGCCCACGAAGGCCAGGACCTTCGCGCGGCCCACCAGGGAAACCGCGTCCACCTCGAACGCCTCCCGGACCAAGGTCGCGACCCGGTGGGCGGCCACCTGGGTGAGGCCCGAGTGGAACTCCTCCCGGGAAGCCCGGGCTACGGACCGGAGGCGGCGGATCATAACCCGCAGCCATACCCGGCTGCTGAGGGCATCCAGATTCCTGCGAACGTGCGCGGGGGCAGGCATCTCCACCACCAGCATACTGCGGGGGAAAGGTGGACCGGAACGCCCCGCCGATTCATGGGAATTCATAAACGGCGGAGAAGGGAAAAGGAGCAAAGAGATCGAATCTTTCCCCGGGGAAGGGGATCGAGCTCCGCGGGAACACCGGCTTCGGAAAAACGGGATGCGCTCGGGAACGCAGCGCCCGGATCCGTGGATCCGGGCGTATCTGAACCGGGTTTTCCAAAGCCCCCGCCCGACGCGGGAGGAGGAGGAGCGCCTCGGCCAGCGGATCCAAAGCGGGGACAAGGAGGCGCTGCGGGCCCTCGTGGAAGCGCATCTGTACCTGGTAGTCTGCCTGGCCCAACGGTTCGCCCGCCTCGGGGCTTCCCTGGCGGACCTGATCCAGGAGGGCAACCTGGCCTTGGTGGAGGCCGCGACCCGGTTCGACGGACGGAGGGGCCAACGCTTCAGCACCTACGCCGCGTGGTGGGTCCGTCACGCCCTCCAGCGGGTCCTGATGGAGCAAAACCGGGGCCTTTACCTTCCCACCTACCGGCGGAGGCAACTGGCCAGCCTCCGGAAGGAGCGGCGATCCCTGGCACAAAGGTTGGGACGGGAGCCTACGCCCCAGGAGATCGCCCGCGGCCTGGGGTGGCCCTTGAACCGGGTCCTTCAGGACCTCCCCCTCCTAGAGGCCCCCGTGTCCCTGGAGGGCCTGGTGCCCGACGACGACTTTGAAAAGCTCGTCCCGGCCCTGGAAGTCCCAGATCCAGATGAGGCGCTGGCCCCCCGCCTGCGCCGGGAGGTCCTCCAGCAGCTGGTGGATCGGCTTCCCGAGCGGGAGCGGACGGTCCTTCGAATGCGCTACGGGCTCGACGGCGAGCCCCCCCGGACCATGCGGGAGGTGGCCCGGAGGCTCGGGCTCACCGCGGAAGGGGTCCGCCAGGTGGAGCTGAGAGCCCTGGCCAAACTGCGCCGACCCGCCTGGCTGGCGCGCCTGCGCGATCTCGCCGGCTAATTGCCCCCAAGGAGACCCTGCCCGGGAAGGGGTATACTCCCGAGAGGAGTGACGCATGGTGCAGGAGTTTACCCGGAATCGGGATCTCGTGCGCTGGGTGGAGGAGGTTGCGGAGCTCACCCGGCCGGACCGCGTGCACTGGTGTGACGGATCCCGGCAGGAATACGAGCGGCTGTGTCAGGTGCTGGTCCAAAAGGGAACCTTCGTCCCCCTAAACCCGAAGAAGCGCCCCGGATGCTATGCGGCGTTCTCTGACCCCTCGGACACCGCCCGGGTGGAGGAGCGCACCTTCGTGTGCACCCGGCGCCGGGAGGACGCGGGTCCAACCAACCTCTGGGTGGACCCGCGGGAAATGAAGCGTACCCTGGAACAGCTCCTGCGGGGGTGCATGCAGGGCCGCACGCTCTACGTGATCCCCTTCAGCATGGGGCCCCTGGGCTCGCCCTATGCCCGGTTCGGGGTGGAGCTCACGGACTCCGAGTACGTGGTGGTGAACATGCACATCATGACCCGCGTGGGACGCCCCGTACTGGAGGCTTTGGGAGCAGGAGAGTTCGTCCGGTGTCTGCACTCCGTGGGTGTCCCCCTCCGACCCGGGGACCGGGACGTCCCCTGGCCCTGCAACGCCACCAAGTACATCGTGCACTTCCCGGAGGAACGCCTCATCGTGTCCTTCGGCAGCGGATACGGCGGGAACGCGCTTCTGGGCAAGAAGTCCTTCGCCCTCCGCATCGCCAGCTGGCTCGCCCGGGAGGAAGGGTGGCTGGCGGAGCACATGCTGATCCTGGGCGTCCGCTCTCCGGATGGGGAGAAGACGTACCTAGGGGCCGCGTTCCCCAGCGCCAGCGGCAAAACGAACCTCGCCATGCTGGTCCCGCCCGAGAGCTTCCGCCGCCGGGGCTGGACGGTGACCACCGTGGGGGACGACATCGCCTGGATCTTTCCCGTGGGTGACGGGACCCTCCGCGCCATCAATCCGGAGACCGGGTTCTTCGGGGTTGCACCCGGGACCAATTGGGAGACCAACCCCAACGCCATGGCCACCATGGAGCGCAACACCATCTTCACCAACGTGGCCCTCACCCCAGACGGGGATGTGTGGTGGGAGGGACTCACGGAGGCCCCGCCTCCGGGGCTGGTGGATTGGCGACGGCAGCCGTACGATCCGGAGCGCGGACAACCCGCGGCTCATCCCAACGCCCGGTTCACCGCCCCTGCCCACCAGTGCCCCTCCATGGATCCCGCGTGGGAGGATCCCCATGGAGTCCCGGTGAGCGGATTCCTCTTCGGCGCCCGGAGAGGCGACACGGTTCCTCTCGTGTATGAGGCGGTGAACTGGTCGTTCGGCGTGTACCTGGCGGCGACCATGGGCGCGGAGACCACGGCGGCGGCCGCGGGCGAGGTCGGGCGGGTACGCCGGGACCCCTTTGCCATGCTTCCCTTCTGTGGCTATCACATGGGGGAGTACTTCCACCACTGGCTCCAGTTCGGCCGGGAGCTTCCGAACCCACCCCGCATCTTCTTCGTGAACTGGTTCCGCAGAGGCCCGGATGGAACGTACCTCTGGCCGGGCTACGGGGAGAACATGCGGGTCCTGCGGTGGATCGTGGAGCGGGTGCGGGGCCGTGCCTACGCGGTGGAGAGCCCCATCGGCTGGATGCCCCGCTACGAGGACCTGGACTGGGAAGGGCTGGAGTTCAGTCGGGAGCGGTTCGGGGAAGTCATGCGGGTGGATCGAGCCGAGTGGATGCGGGAGATCCAGGCGCACGAGGAGCTCTTCACCCTCCTGTACGACCGCCTCCCCAAGGAGTTCCTCTTTCTCCGGGAGCTGCTGCGCAGCAGCCTATGGCGTTCCCCGGAACGGTGGAGCTCCGTGGCGGAGCCGGACTGAACCTTGGCCCGCCGAAGGCGGACCGGACGGGTCCCCTTACCTCCTTTGCTCAGAATCGACGAATCCGCCCCCGCGCACCGATACTGGTGCGGGGGCGCAGAAGCGTGTTCCACGGCGGTCTGGGATCCGTCTTCCTGTATGCCCTGGGGACCGCGGCGTGCACGGGGCTTGGGGCCCTACCCTTCCTGTTCTACCGGAACGCCACACGGGCCTGGCTCGGGATTAGCAACGCGGCGGCCGCGGGACTCATGCTGGCCGCCAGCTTCGGGCTCTTGCAGGAGGGGCTACGCTCCCATCCGGGACGCGTGCTGTTGGGGGCGGTGGTGGGCATCGGATTCATCGCCTGGACTTCGAACCTCCTGCGGGGGCAAGGGGATCTTCGCCTGGGGAACCTGTCCGGAATGGATGCCCGCAAGGCGCTCCTCGTGGTGGGGGTGATGACCCTGCACTCCTTCACGGAAGGCATCGGGATCGGCGTCTCCTTCAGCGGGGGGAGGGAACTCGGCCTGTTTATCGTCCTCGCCATCGCCGTGCACAACATCCCGGAAGGCCTTGCCATCAGCCTGGTCCTGGTGCCCCGGGGGATCCCCGTCTGGCAGGCCGGATGGTGGAGCGTCTTCAGCAGCCTCCCCCAGCCCCTCCTGGCCCCTCCTGCCTACCTCTTCGTGGAGGCGTTCCACGCACACCTGCCCACGGGGCTCGGGTTTGCCGCCGGGGCCATGATCTGGATGGTGTTCTCGGAGATCCTGCCGGATGCCCTCATGGACGCTCCGCAGGGCCTCGTAGCCACCACCGTGACCCTCGCTTCCCTGGCCATGGTGGCCTTCCAGGCCCTCTTGAGGGCCTGAGGATCCCCCTACACATCCCGGACCCGATCTCCCAGGGCCGCCTGGGCCGCGGCGAGTCGGGCCACAGGCACCCGGTAGGGGGAGCAGGAGACGTAGTCCAGTCCCACCGCCGCGCAGAACTTCACGCTCCTAGGTTCTCCGCCGTGCTCCCCGCAGATCCCCACCACGAGGTCCGGCCGAGTCCCGCGGCCTCGCTCGGTCCCGATGCGCACCAGCTGTCCCACTCCCTCCTGGTCCAGGACCTGGAAGGGGTCCTCCGGGAGGATCTTCTGATCGAGATAGCGAGGCAGAAACCGGCCCGCATCGTCCCGGCTCATGCCGAAGGTGAACTGGGTGAGATCGTTGGTTCCGAAGCTGAAGAACTGCGCCACCTCCGCGATCCGATCCGCGATCAGGGCCGCCCGGGGAACCTCGATCATGGTCCCCACCCGGTAGGGGATCTGCTGACCCGTGCGCGCCATCACCTCTTGGGCAACCCGGTGGACAATGTCTGCCTGGGCGCGCAGCTCGTTCAGATCCGAGACAAGGGGGATCATCACTTCCGGCTCCACGTGCACCCCCTCCGCCTGGCAGGCGGCTGCGGCCTCGAAGATGGCTCGCGCCTGCATCTCCGTGATCTCCGGATAGAGGATCCCCAGCCGGCACCCCCGGAGGCCCATCATGGGGTTGAACTCTCGCAGCGCCGCGACCTTTTGCCGAAGCGCCTCCACGGAGACCCCGATGCGCTCTGCGGTCTCCCGGATGGCCTCCTCCTCCTGGGGCAGGAACTCGTGGAGGGGCGGGTCCAGGGTGCGGATCACCACCGGGTATCCGTCCATGGCCCGGAAGATCTCCACGAAGTCCTGTCGCTGGAGGGGCTCGATCTTCGCCAGGGCCGCTTCCCGCTCCTCCGGGGTAGTCGCCATGATCATCTCCCGCATGGCGTAGATCCGGTCTCCGGTGAAGAACATGTGCTCCGTGCGGCACAGCCCGATTCCCTCAGCCCCGAACTGTCGAGCCCGGCGGGCGTCCTCGGGCGTGTCCGCATTGGCCCGGACCCGCAGGGTCCGGAACTCGTCCACCCACTGCATGAAGGTGAGGAATTCCTCCGTGGGGGTGGGTTCCCGGGTGGGCAGCTCTCCCAGGAAGACCTCCCCCGTCCCCCCATCCACGGTGATCCATTCCCCGGCCCGGACCACCCTTCCGTTGACCCGCATCTCACGGGTCTCCGGATCGATCACCAGGGCTTCCGCGCCCACCACGCAGGGTTTCCCCATTCCCCGGGCCACCACCGCGGCATGGGAGGTCATCCCTCCCCGGGCGGTGAGCACGGCGCGCGCTGCCACCATGCCGTGGAAGTCCTCCGGCGAGGTCTCCGTGCGCACCAGGATCACCCGCTCTCCCCGGGCAGCCCGCTGCTCCGCCTCGTCCGGATGGAAGACCACCTGGCCACTCGCGGCGCCCGGAGAGGCAGGAAGGCCTCGGGTGAGGAAGCGCCCGTCCCGGTGGGCCCCTTGACGGGCGGCTTCGTCCACGGTGGGGTGCAGGAGCTGCGCGAGCTGCTCCGGATCCACCCGCAGGACCGCGGTGCGCCGGTCAATGAGCCCTTCCCGGACCATGTCCACCGCGATGCGCACCGCGGCTGCCCCCGTGCGCTTGCCGGACCGGGTCTGCAGCATCCACAGATGCCCGTTCTCGATGGTGAACTCCACGTCCTGCATGTCCTTGTAGTGCCGCTCCAGGAGTTCGGCCACCCGAACGAACTCCCGGTACACCTCCGGCATCTCCTCCGCCAGCTGCGCGATGGGTTTCGGGGTACGGATGCCGGCCACCACGTCCTCCCCCTGGGCCTGGGGAAGGTACTCTCCGTACAGCTGCCGCTCTCCGGTCACGGGGTTGCGGGTGAAGGCCACTCCCGTGGCGGATCGCGGACCCAAATTGCCGAACACCATGGTCTGGACGTTCACCGCGGTGCCCAGGGTGTCCGGGATTCGGTGCACCCGCCGGTAGTCCACGGCCCGCTTGCCCATCCAGGAGTCAAACACCGCGGCGATGGCAAGGCGCAGCTGGTCGTAGGGATCCTGCGGAACCTCCTCGCCCGTGTGCTTCCGGATGAGATCCTTGAACCGTTCGCAGATCTCCCGCAGCTCCTCCGCGGTGAGGTCCGCATCCGAACGCGGTTCGGTTCCCCGGTGCTTGTACTCCTCCAGTACCCGCTCGAAGACCTCCCCTGGGACGCCCAGGACGATGCGGCCGAACATCTGCAGGAAGCGCCGGTACGCGTCGTAGGCGAAGCGGGGATTCCCGGAGATCCGGCCCAAGCCCTCCGCCACCTGGTCGTTCATGCCCAGGTTCAGCACCGTATCCATCATGCCGGGCATGCTGAACTTGGCCCCGGAGCGTACGGACACCAAAAGCGGCCGGTTGGGATCTCCAAAGCGTTTGCCCGTGCGGGTCTCCACCTCCCGGAGGGCCTCCAGCACCTGTTCCCACAGCCCTTCCGGCAGTTGCCGGCCCGCCTCGTAGTACGCGTTGCAGGCCTCCGTGGTGATCACGAACCCCGGGGGAACCGGAATTCCCGCCCGGGTCATCTCCGCAAGTCCCGCACCCTTTCCCCCCAGCAGATCCCGAAGGGCCTCACCGCCTTCCTCGAACCGGTACACCCACTTCCTGTCCATTCCGCACCCCCACGCATTCATTCCCTGCCTAAAGCCTACACAGCTCCCAGGGAATTGCGCACCCTGTGGCGAATGGGAAATTGAGGCCATGCCCACCCTGGCCCTCGTGGGAGACGTGATGCTGGGCCGCGGGGTCAACGCGGTCATCCCCCGGCGTCCCCCCGAGTGGTTCTGGGGAGACGTGCTGCCCGTGCTGCGGGCGGCGGATGCGGTGTTCGCCAACCTGGAGTGCGCCATCACCACGCATCGCCGTCCATGGGGGAAGACCCCTAAGGTCTTCTACTTCCGGGCGGATCCGGCGGCGCTGGAGGTCCTCCGGGCCGGGAACATCCGGTATGTGAGCCTTGCGAACAACCACGTGCTGGACTACGACATCCCGGGGCTGCTGGACACCCTCCGGTACCTGGACGAGGCCGGCATCGCCCACGCGGGCGCGGGGCGCAACCGGGAGGAGGCGGAGGCTCCTGCCCTGGTGGAAGTCGGCGGGGTCCGGGTGGGGGTCGTCTCCGCCACGGACAACGAGCCGCCCTTCGCCGCGGGGCCAGAAGAACCGGGCACCAACTACCTGGAGATCCGGGCGGATCCGGAGACCCTGGGCCGGGTGGAGGGATGGGTCGCCCGGGCCCGGCAGAACGGGGCGCAGCTTGTGGTGCTCTCCATGCATTGGGGTCCCAACATGGTCCTCGTGCCCCCTGCCCCCTTCCGGACTTTTGCCCGGGCGGTAACCAGCCGGGGCGTGGACCTCCTGCACGGGCACTCCGCCCACCTGTTCCAGGGGGTGGAACGGATCGGGAACCGCCTCGTGCTCTACGACACGGGGGACTTCCTGGACGACTACGCGGTGGACCCGGAGCTGCGCAACGACTGGTCCTTCGTGTTTCTCGTAGACCTCGATCCGGATGCCCGCCCCCGCCGCCTCCGCCTGATGCCCGTTCGGCTGCGCTACGCCCGGGTGCAGCTCGCTCGCGGAGAGGACTTCGAGGCCATCTGTGAACGCATGCGGACGCTGAGTGCGGCCTTCGGCACCCATCTCCAGCAGACCCCAGAAGGCCTGGTCCTCTCTCTGGAGTAGGAGGTCAAACGGGGTACCGAAGCAGGGCCCCGATGCCCCCGCGGGACCGCAACATGGGTTGCGGATCCACGAGCTCCAGGGCCGCCCGGTTGAGATGCACGAGGAGGGGCAGAACCTGGGTCAGCCAGGTCCGGGCCGTGATGGCTCCGCACATGCGGCAGGTCTCCTCCATCCTGCTGGTCACGTACCCGCAGCGGGAGCACTCCACCACCTCCGCCTCCAGATCCCGATCCACCACCACGAGCCTTGCCTGCCGCCGCACGAGGGCCTCCAGGGTGGGCTCCAGCCCCAGAACCCCTTCCTTCTGTCCGCTCCGATCCACCAGCTCCTGAATCTGCTCCGCCTCGCGCTGCCGCTCCGCCTGCCGCGCCACCGCCAGGATCCGGTCCCGGATCTGCGGCCATTCCTCCGACGGCGAGGGAAGAGGAACCACCGCCGAGACCTTCCGGGCTACGGATTCCGGGAGACGATCCCGCACGCCGAAGGCCGCCTCCTCCGGACCGCCGATGAGGAGCCGCTCGATGCGCCGTTCCTCTACAAACCGCGCGGCCGCCTCCGCCACCCCCGCCCAGAATCGCCGCAGGTGGTCGTCCACCCGGGCATCGAAGGTATCCCGCTGAGCGCCTCGGGTGGCTCCGGTCCCCAGACGCCCGGTGAAGGTCGGGGGACGCCCCGAGGTGAACCGCCAGTTCGAGATGTCCAGCTCCAGGCTCTCCTCCTCGATCAGGCTGGCGGTTCCCAGGTAGGCCAGCAAGAGCCGCGCGTGGTCCTGGTGGACGATGAGGACGGCGTGGGGCTGGTACTCGTCGGAGGCCCACAGCAAGGGCCACACGTCCGGCCGGCCATACCGGACCCGGTTGGGGAGCGGCACGGGGAGCACGGATTCCCGCCAGAGATCCGGGGCTGCGAACAGGGCCATCCCTCGTCCCTGCGACCGCCTGTCCCGGAGGTGCTGGACGACGCGATCGGCCACCTCCTTGGCCGCCCGCCGTTCTTCCTTCGGGAGCTTCTGCACCAGTTCGTGCAGGGCGTGGCGGGCCCAGATCCGCCAGGCGGGTTCCGGCCGCTGGTTTTCGGGTTTGGTGGGATCCACGTCCAGGTACACGGAGAACACGTCCCGCCGGGACGGGCTTACCAGGGCTTCCCAATCCTCCACGAACATCCTTCACCTCCGATTCCGTGCTTCGGGGAACAGCATTCTCCTGACCCCCCGTCACGCAAGGATCTTCAGGATCGGACGACCAGGACCGCGGCTCCGCGGCGGATGCGACCTGCCCGGAGATCCTCCAGGGCCCGGTTGGCCTCCTCCAGGGGATACGGCTGCACCTCCGTGCGCACAGGGATCCGCGGCGCCAGGTCCAGGAATTCCTCCCCATCCCGCCTGGTGAGGTTGGCAACGCTCCGCAGCACCCGCTCGCGCCACAGCAGCTCGTACGGAAACGAGGGGATGTCCGTCATGTGGATCCCGCCGCACACCACCACGCCTCCCGGAGCGACCGCGCGCAGGGCCACGGGCACGAGCTCCCCCGCGGGGGCAAACAGGATGGCGGCATCGAGCTCCTCGGGAGGGGACTGACCCGTGTCCCCAGCCCACGCCGCACCCAGCTCCCGCGCGAACCGCTGGGCATCCAGGTCTCCCGGGCGGGTGAAGGCGAACACCCGGCGCCCCTGGAACCGGGCCACCTGAGTAATGATGTGGGCTGCGGCCCCGAACCCGTAGATCCCCAGACGTTCCGCGTCCCCCGTCATCCGCAGGCAGCGATAGCCGATGAGTCCCGCGCACAGTAACGGCGCGGCCTCCAGATCCGGGTACCCCTCGGGGATCCGGAAGCAGTAGTGAACATCCGCCACCGCGTACTCCGCGTACCCACCGTCCAGGTGGTAGCCGGTGAATCGAGCCTGCGGGCACAGGTTCTCCTGCCCCCTTCGGCAGTACCGGCATTCCCCGCAGGTCCAGCCCAGCCAGGGAACCCCCACCCGATCTCCGCGTCGGATCCCCTCGACCCCTTCTCCCAGCTCCACCACCGTCCCCACGATCTGGTGGCCGAGGATCAAGGGAAGCTTGGGTGCCGGGAGCTCACCGTCCCGGATGTGGAGGTCCGTGCGGCAGACCCCGCACGCGTGTACCCGGAGGAGGACCTGGCCCGCTCGCGGGGCAGGAACCTCCCGCTCCACCCCTTGAAGGGGAGCGTCGGAGCCTACGAGGACCATCGCCCGCATGGTTCCCCGGATCCCACGGGCGCATGGCGGGAAGATGGACATGGCCTGTGCTGGTCGGGCCGGCCGGATTTGAACCGGCGACCTCCTGAACCCCATTCAGGTGCGCTCCCAGGCTGCGCCACGGCCCGACGCGGCTAGGAGGATTATATCATGGAGGGGGTCGCATGGGTGGGATGCGCGCGGTCGCATTGGCCCTGCTCGCCCTGTTGCTCCTCGCGGGCGCGGGCCTCTTCCACAACAGCCCTTACACGGATGTGATCGGCCTCGCGCACGCTCTCCGCTCCGGGGATCCCGAGGCGGCGCTTCGGTGGATCCACGTCCCCTCCCTCGCCGCCTCCGTGGTGGACATCCTGGAGGAAACCTGGATCGCCCACCGGACGGGGGACCTCGCCCGATCTCCCCTCGCCCCCTGGCTTCGCCCGTTCTTCCGAGCCGCCTTCAGCCTTGCCCGCCCGCTCGTCCAGCGACAGGTGGAGGAAGAGATCCGGGAGATGGTCCGCCGGATCGCCCTCGGTACCCCGGATGCGCCGGTGCACCTTCCCCGGTGGGGCGGGCTCCCCCTGACGGCCGCCGCGGTCCTGGCGCTGGTGCGATTCGAAGCGCTCCCCGAAGGCAGGATCCGCCTGTCCGTGCTGGGCCCATCTCCCCCCATGCGGCTGGTGCTGGCCCGCGTCGAGGGCCGGTGGGTCATCGTGGCCGTGGACCGCACCTGGTTCCGAGACGTCCTCGCTCGGGGCCTGGCCCCCCAGACCCGCTAGCCTGCTTGGGCCACCAGCTTGAAGATGGGCAGGTACAAGGAGATCACCATGGCGCCCACCACGGCCGCCATGAACACGATCATCGCGGGCTCCAGGGTGCTGGCCAGCGCTCCCACTGTAGCCTCCACCTCCGTGTCGTAGAAGTCCGCCACCTTCACCAGCATCTCGTCCAGGGTCCCCGCCTCCTCCCCCACCCGCACCATCTGCACCACCATGGGAGGGAAGAGTTGGATGGAGGAGAGGGGGACTGCGATGCTCTCCCCTTCCCGGATGCTGCTCCGCACTTTCCGGATGCCCTCCTCCACCACCACGTTGTCCACCGCCTTCCCCGTCACCTCGAAGGCCTGCAGCAAGGGCACTCCTGCGCCCAGGAGCGTTCCCAGGGTCCGGGCAAACCGGGCCAGGATGGCCTTCTGCACGAGAGGCCCGAACAGGGGCAGGCGCAGTTTTGCCCGATCCCACCACGCCTTCCCGGCCGGCGTCCGGATCCACCGCCCGATCCCATAGGCGCCGAGGGCCAGGGCGGGGATCCAGATGTACCAGAAGGAGCGGATCATGAGGCTTACCCACATGAGGATCTGGGTGGGCACGGGGAGGTCGCCGACATCCAGCTCCCGGTAGAACACCACGAACTGGGGGATGATGAACACCGTCATGAAGAGGAGCGCCAGGGTGGCCACCACGGCCAGGATCACGGGGTACACCATGGCGGACTTGATCTTCTGCCGCAGGGCGTACTCCTTCTCCAGGAAGGTGGAGAGACGCTGCAGCACGTCGTCCAGCACCCCGCCGGTCTCCCCGGCCCGCACCATGTTCACGTACAGGGAGCTGAAGGCCTGCGGATGCTTCGCCATGGAGTCCGCCAAGGTCCGCCCCTGCTCCACGTCCGCCCGCACCTGCGCCAGGATCCTCCGCAGCTTCGGGTTGGCGGTCTGCTGTTCGAGGATGCTCAGGGCCCGCACCAGGGAGAGTCCGGAGTTCACCATGGTGGCGAACTGCCGGCTCATGAGGGCGAGCTCCCGCAGGCTGATCCCCCGAAGGAGATCCAACAGGCTGCGGGCCTCCCCCGGACCCGCCCGCAGGGGCTCGATGGCGGTGATGAAGAGTCCCATCTCCCGCAGCCGGCTCGCCACCTGGGCTCCGTTCTCCGCCTCCAGGATTCCCGTGACCACCCGGCCCATCTGATCCCGCGCGGTGTACTGAAAGACGGCCACAGCTTCACCTCCTCCCTACCGGTGCCCCGCGATCATCTTCCGAAGTTCGTCGGGCCGGATGGCTCGGCTTATGGCGTCCTCGAAGGAGATGAGCCCCCGCTCGTAGAGGTCCCGCAGGGACTGGTCCATGGTCTGCATGCCATGCTGGTACCCCGTCTGGATCGCGGCGTCGATCTGGTGGGTCTTGCCCTCCCGGATGAGGTTGCGGATGGCGGGCGTGGCGATCATCACCTCCACCGCAGGCACCCGTCCCACCTCCTCCAGGGTGGGCCATGTCCGGGAAACCGTACGCACCCCTCTCTCCCGCCGGGCTCCCGGGAGCTGCTCCGGGCTCCCGAAGCGGCGCAGGAACAGCTGGTTGGGCAAAAGCTGTTGGCTGATCACCGCCTCCAGCACGTTCGCCAGCTGCACCCGGATCTGCTGCTGCTGGTGGGGCGGGAAGACGTCAATGATCCGGTCAACGGATTGCGCTGCGGTCCCCGTGTGCAGGGTGGCCAGCACCAGGTGGCCGGTCTCCGCCGCAGTAAGGGCCAGGGCGATGGTCTCCAGATCCCGCATCTCCCCCACCATGATCACGTTGGGATCTTCCCGGAGGGCCGAACGCAGGGCGTTCGGAAAGGACTGGGTGTCGAACCCCAGCTCCCGCTGGTTCACGATGCTCCGCTTGTGCTCGTGCAGGTACTCGATGGGATCCTCGATGGTGACGATGTGGCATCCGCGCTCCTCGTTGATTCGATCGATCATGGCCGCCAGGGTGGTGGACTTCCCCTGGCCCGTAGGACCCGTGACCAGGATGAGCCCCCGGGGCCGCCGGGTGAGCTCCACGAGGATCGGGGGGAGGTTGAGGTCCTCGATCCTGGGGATCTGGTGGGGGATGACCCGGATGGCCACCCCTACTGCCCCCCGCTGCCGGTAAACGTTGACCCGGAACCGCCCCAGTCCGCTCACCCCGTACGAGAGGTCCAGCTCCCAGGTCCGCTCGAACTTCTGCTTCTGAAACGCGTTCATCATGCTGTATGCCAGCTGGTACGTGTCCTCGGGGGTGAGCACGGGGCAATGGGCCATGGGCACCAGCTGTCCCCAGATGCGAAGGGTGGGCGGGATCCCCGCGGTCAGGTGGAGGTCCGAGGCCTGGTGGTTCACCGCGTACTCCAACAGTTCTTGGATCTCCATGTCCTTCCTCCTGAAGGCTAGAAGGGAGCAGGTTGGGGCCTCAGGAGCCCCGACTCCCGCAGCACGTTGTACATCTCCACGATCTTGGCGAAGGCTCGGTACTCGCCTCGGTACTCCTTCTCCAATTTGAAGCCGATCTCCACGAACCGGTTCAGGGTGATAAAGAAGGCGAACTGCACGATGTTCGCTTCCGCCTCCGGAGCATCCCGGTTCTTGTCAATAAAGAGGTTGAGGATGTCGATCTTCGGAAGCGTATCCGGATCGATCCCCTCCTGCCGCGCCTTGGATTCCAGGTACTCCCGCAGATCCTGTGTGGCCTTCCAGTCCTTCACCAGCACCATGGCCACGTCCAGATCGTACTCCAGGTCCCCGGAGCCCACGCTGTGGTGCATGGTGGGTCGCGCGTAGGGGCTCCCGAGCCCCTCCTCCTCCGTGGGCTTCTCATCGAGCCGGCATCCTTCCTTGTCGAGAGGGGAGATGGCCACGACGGGCGCCCGCAACTCCAGGCTGAGCTCCGCCAGTTGGCTGCTGATGAGGTCCGTACGGGCCTTGTCGTCTTCGATGGGCTGCGGGAGGGGAATCTTCTGGAGATAATCGAGGCAGATCAGGATCTGGTCCGTGCCGTGCTCCTGCATCACGTTGTAGGCGTGGACCTTGATCCGGTCCAGGGTATCCTTCCGGCCCGCCTCGATGAGGTAGAAGTACGGGGCGTACTGGAAGACGTTCTCCTCCGCCCGCCGCAGGGAAGCCAGGAGCGCGGGGGTGCGGTCCAGATTGCCGCTCAAGAGGTCTGCGGGATTCACGAGGAGCTCCTTCGCCAGCAGGCGGGCGGCCAGCACCTGGGCCGTCTGCTCCCAGCTGTAGTAGAGGACGGGGATCCGGTGGTTTCGGGCCACGTAGCTGGCCATCTGGAGCACCAGATTCGTCTTGCCCCTCCGGGGTGCCCCGGCCAGCCCATAGTAAAATCCCGGTCGCAAGCCGGACAGCACCTGGTTCAGCCGATCGAAGGGGGAGATGGAGTATCCCAGAATCCCCGCACGCTGGGGATCCCGCACGTGCTCTACGAGGTCCTGCAGGAGCTCGCTCACGGGCACCAAGCGCTTTCGCAGCCTCCGCTTCTGCAGCTCGAACAGATCCGTGATCACCTCTCCCGTGAACTGCAGGACCTCGTGGGTTCCCGCCCCGGGACTGTGCTGGAGGAACTCCTGGATGCGTCGCCCCACCGCCTCCAACCGCCTCCGGCTCTCCCGGCTCTTCAGGAGCTCCAGAGAGGCCACCAGCTGGGCCGCGGTGGGGGGACGGGTTACGGAGAGGGCCGCCACCGCCTTCTCCATCTCCGGGGTCAGGAGTCCCCGCTCCTGGAGGTGCGCGGTCAGGGTCACCGCATCCAACGCCATCCCCCGGGTCAGGCAGGCCTCCAGGAGGACCCGCCCAAACCGCTGCAGGACGGGGTGGCTCAGCAGCTCCGGACTGAAGCCCTCGTCCAGGGCCAGGGTCAGGAGGTGGCGGTCCGCCACGATCCCGCTCAGGACAACCAGCTCCGCCGCTTCGAAATCCATTCTCCCCCTCCTTCCGGGGCCACCGGACGGTAATGCAAGTTCCGTTCCACGCCCACGGTCAAAGGGTTCTGCGTGCCCCACCGGACCCCCTCCTCGAAGCAAGGGGGGCCTGAGGGTCCGTGGCGGAGAGACCATCGGGAAGACATCCGGGAAGGGCCGCGCGCCCCCTGGGATCCTGGCATGGATCTTGCTATAGTAGACGGCAAGGTAGCGGACATGGCCAAAGTGGAGGACGCGCTTACCCGAAGGGACGGGTCGGACCCTCAGGGGAGCACCCTCATCCAGGCGTACAAGACCCTCCTTAGGCTCCCACCGGGGAACCGGACCTTGGAGTGCGCCTTCCGGTACCACCAGGCCGCGCGGCATCTCCGGGACGGCCGCCTTCTGGACGCCATCCGGGACTACAAGCACCTCCTGGAACTGGACCCCGACGAACCTTCCGTCTACCTGGATCTCGCGGAACTGTACCTGAAGAGCGGAACCGCGAAGGAAGCCGCGGTGGTTCTCCGGGCCCTCGGGGCGCTGTACCGGAAGGAAGGGATGGAGCAGGCCGCCCAGGAGGTGGAGACCCGCGCCCGAGCCCTGGAGGGGAACGAAAACGGCGCGGCACCGCCTGCGGGCGTCCAGGCCCCGGCCGTGGTGGCGGAGGAGGGACCCCCATCCATCTCCACCGGAGAGGTCCAGGCCGAGGCTGGGATGGAGGACACCACCCCGGACGCAGCGGACCAGGGGGGAACGGGCTTGCCGGCGCGCCTGTCCCAGGCTCCTCCCCGTCCCACGCGCCCGGCGGAGCGCCCGCCCACGCGTCCTGGGGGACCGGTGCTGGGGAAGCGGGAACCCCTGGGACGCATCCTCCTCCGCATGGGCCTCGTGACGGAGGAGCAGCTCGAGCAGGCCCTGGCCATCCACGAGCGCACCCGGGAGAAGCTGGGGCGCATCCTGGTCTCCATGGGCGCCATCACCGAACAGGACCTGGCGAAGGCCATCGGGATCCAGTGGAACTACCCCTATGTCGCCCTCTCTTCCGCGGGAGTCGACCCGGAAGTGGCGCGGATGGTGCCGCACCACCTGTGCATCCGGCACAAGGTGCTGCCCTACGCCCGAAACGGGGATAAGCTGCTGGTAGCCCTGGTGGATCCCCTGAACCTCCTCGCCCTGGACGACGTACGGCTCATCACCGGTCTCGACGTGGAGCCCCGGATCACCACAGAGGAGGAGCTCCTCCAGGCCATCCACAAGCACCACCAATTGGGCTCCCTCCTGGAGCAGACCGCACACGTGGAGGTGGGCCCGGAAGCCCCTGTGGAGGAGGAGATCAGCCTGGACCGGCTCCGCCAGATGGTGGACGAGGCACCGGTGGTCAAGCTGGTCAACCTCATCCTCGACCAAGCCATCCGGGAGGGCGCTTCGGACATCCACATCGAGCCTTACCGGCACGGGATCCACGTGCGCTATCGGATTGACGGGGTCCTCCACGACGTCCTGAGCCCTCCCAAGAACCTCAAAGCCGCCCTGGTGTCCCGGATCAAGATCATGGCCAACCTGGACATCGCGGAACGGCGCCGACCGCAGGACGGCCGCATCCACCTGCGGGTGGACGGCCGGGAGATCGACCTGCGGGTGTCCACCCTCCCCACCATGTTCGGGGAGAAGGTGGTGATGCGGATCCTGGACCAGTCCAGCGCGCTCATCCAGCTGGGACAGCTGGGCATGGCCAGCGAGGTCCAGGAGACCTGGGAGCGCTTAGCCACCAAGCCCTACGGCATGCTCCTCATCACGGGTCCCACGGGGAGCGGAAAGACCACCACCTTGTACGCCACCCTCACGAAGATCAACACCCTGGAGAAGAACATCATCACCATCGAGGATCCGGTGGAGTACCAGCTCCCCCGCATCAATCAGGTGCAGGTGAATCCGAAGGCGGGGCTCACCTTCGCCACCGCACTCCGCTCCATCCTCCGTCAGGACCCGGACATCATCATGGTGGGGGAGATCCGGGATCGGGAGACCGCGGAGCTGGCGGTACAGGCGGCCCTCACGGGCCACCTGGTGTTCAGCACCCTCCACACCAACGACGCGGCCAGTGCCTTCACGCGTCTGCTGGACATGGGCATCGAGCCGTATCTCGTGGCCAGTTCCGTCATCGGGGTCATGGCACAGCGTCTGGCCCGGAAGATCTGCTCCCGGTGCAAGGAGCCTTACCGGGCTCCGGGAGAGGCCGTCCGCCGGCTGAGCGAGGACCGGGTGGAGGGGGAGGAAGAAGAAGTAGTCCTGTACCGGGGAGCGGGCTGCGAGGCCTGCCGTCATACGGGGTACAAGGGGCGGGTAGGAGTCTTCGAGCTCCTGGTGGTCAGCGATCGGATCCGGTCCATGATCCTCGCCCGCGCCCCCTCCACGGAGATCCGGGAGGCAGCCCGCTCCGAAGGGATGCGGACCATGCGGGAGGACGGCCTCCAGAAGGTGCTGGGGGGGATCAGTACCGTGGAGGAGATCCTCCGGGTGGTCTACAGTACGGAGGGGTAGGGGTCAAAGCGCCTCCACCACGGCCGCCCGGCGCTTCCGGACCTCCAGTCGCACCCGCCCCAGGGTGGCCGAGCCGGTGGTGACGACCACCAGCATGGCCTCTGGTCCTGCGGGCGCCACCACCACCACACCCCCTTCGTACTCCAGCATTACGCTCACCAGCTGCCCCCGCCGGAGGTCCGCGGACAGGATCTCCGAGGCCCCAACCGCGCTCGCGGTCACGGCGCCTACGGCCTCCAGATCCAGGTCTTCCTCCGCGCTCACTCCTCCGATGAGGAACCCGTCCCTCCCCACCACCAGGGCGGCGGCCACTCCATCCACCCGCGCGAGCTCCGCCAGAACCGTACGCAGATCCGTCATCTTCCTCCCCTCCTAGGACTTGTCCTCGCTGGGCATCCCCGCCCGCACAAGAGCGCTCAGACGGTCCAGGGCCCGGTGCAGGACCCGGGAGATCTGCCGCTGGGACATCCGAAGCCACCGGGCAGCCTCCGTCTCCGTCAGGTCCAGGTAGAACAGGGCGTAGATCACCTTCCGCTCCACCTCCCGCAGCCGCTCCAGGGCCGCCAGAACCGTGATGCGGTCCTCGATGGGCAGTTGGAAGCTCTCGTAGCGCTGATGCCTCAGGGAAGCCCGCAACCGCCGGATCTCCTCCGGCTCCAGGACCAGGGGGGTTCGCATGGCCCGCAGCCGCAGGATCCGCTCCACCCCCTCCGGTGCCACGTTCAGGGTCCGCGCCAGCTCCTCCACGCTGGGGGCCCGGCCTTGCGTGGCCCAGAAAGCATCCACGGCCCGATCCATCTCCCGCAGCACCTTCCCCAACCACCGGGGAAGCCGGATGAGGCGGCCGTGGTCCCGCAGATGGTGCCGGATCTCCCCAGCCACCACGGCCGCCGCGTAGGTCCGGAAAGGGACCCCCTTGCGCGGGTCATACCGGTTCAGGGCCTGGAGCAGCCCCACATGCCCCACCTGTACCAAGTCCTCCAGGGGTTCCCCCCGCCCGCGGAACTGGGACGCGATGCGATGCACCATCGGCCCGAACCAGGCACTCAACCGGGCCTGGATCATGGGATCCCGGGAACGGAGGTACTCCCGGAGCAGCGCCTCGACCTCCTCCTCCGTCACGCTCCCGTCCTCTGACGCCGGATGAACCGGTAGATCCACTTCCGCCGCTGGAGTTGGAGCAAGATCTGTTCCACCTCGTCCGGAGGACGGGCCAACTCCTGCCGCAACCGGTTGAGGTCCCGGGTCCCGTCCAAAAGCTCCAGGATCCGTCCGGCGAGCGGGCCGAGGTTCTCCACGACCTCGTGGGGCTGGAGGCCAGGGGCTGCGATAAACACCTCGTCCCCGCGGAAGGAGGTCCAGGGCACCCCGGGCTCTTCGGGGGCCCTCCAGATGTCGATCTCCGCGGGCAGGGGAGCGAGCTCGGAGACGAGCCCGGACGCTTCACGCTCGCTCGCCGCCTCCCGGTCATAGTACAGGGCCCGGGAACCGGGAAGGGGCAGGAACGCCCACCACCCGGTCCCCCGGATGACAACCACCCCCTGGAATCCCTCCTGCAGGAGGCGAGGGTGGAGGGAGGCCAGCCGGATGAACTCCGTTGAGAGATCCCGGTGCAGGAGGTGTCCCTCCGCCATCCGTCGGAGGATGGAGACTACCGGCGGGGGGAGGGCCGTCACCTCCGCCTCCGCGTTTCCTCCCTCGAGGAGCCGGAGGATCTGCCGGGTCGCCTCCGGACCCTGCACCAGTACCCTGCCGGCCTCGAACAGGGCAGAGGGAGCCTCTTGCGCCTCCACCACGAGGGCTGCCTCCCAGTCCGGTCCGCGCAGGCGCACCACTCCGTGGAAGGTCTGCCCGCGCAGGGCTGCGAGCAGCTCCTGCATCTCCGAAGCCGAGGGCAGGAGCCGCCGTTCCACCGCCCGGCCCGACGGGAGTCGCTCCAGCATGGTTCAACCTTCCATCCGCAGGATCGCCTCGTGCCACACTCCCCCGGCAGCGAGGAGGGCGAACCCCGCCATCTCGAAAAGGTTGCCGGGATGTCCCTCGAACCAGGTTCCGTAGAACACCGCGTGTACCAGCCACATGAGGCCCACGGCGAGACACAGCATCCCTGCCGAGAAGAGGCCCCAGGCGTAGCTCCACCGTCCTCCCAGGAAGGCGACCGCGGGCGCAAGTCCGAGGGGCACGAGGAGGACCGCGAGGAAGGCAAACAGAAGACCCAAGAGATCCCGCGCCGTGGGCGGGCTTTGACCCAGGAGAGGCCGCAGAAAGAGGGCGATTCCCAGGGCGAGCACCGCGAAGCCCGCCACGGCGAGAAAAACGAGCTGGGGTCTGGTGAGCAGACCCAGTCCCCGGATCCGCCTCACCTCATCTCCCACCGCGGCCAGGACGACCACGAAAAACGCCGCGGTGAACACATCGCCCTCGGGCGAGCGCCCTCCCATCCCCCTGAAGTGCTGGAAGGCGAAGGCCACGCGTCCCAGGGTCCAGAGGAGGAAGGCCCCGCTGAGCCCCAACCAGACCCGCCGTTCCCGGTCTTCGGGTCGGTAGGCCCGGGCGGCCCCGAAGGCGGAGAGGGCTGCGAGGAAGGGGAACAGGACGAGGGCCACATGGACCCGGAGTGCCTGCCCCTCTCGGGCCGCGACTCCGAGAGGACGTTCCAGTACGGCCCACGCGGCCAGCAAGAACAGGATCGCGATGACGCCCCCGAAGAAGTAGAACCGGCGCACTTCGCCCTCAGGATCCCGTGATCTGCTGAGCCAGATCCGGGTCGGTCACGCCCATCTCCCGGAGCAGGCCCTGCACCGCGCGCGCCAGGAACGCCTGTCCGGCCACCTTCCGGATGACCTCCGCGCAGCGCGCGACCGCGGCCCTCAGGGAAGGGACTTCCACGGAACCCTGGAGTCGCCCTCCCACAAAGGCCCCTCCGCTCTCGGAGAGAACCGCCTGAATCTCCGCCTCCAGCTGGCGGGCTGGCCCAGGGCCCACGAGCCTCCGGTACCGCTGGAATAGGCCTTCCAGCACCCCGACCCAGATCCCGACATCTTCCGCTCCCGGTCCGCCTCCGGGGGGGACTTCGGGCACCGGTTCCGAGGGCACGGGTTGGGGCTGTGGGGCTTCCATCCATTCCTCGGGGAAGAGCTCTTCCGGCAGGGGATGGACGGAGACAACCCCGTCCGGGTGCTCGCCCTCCCGGACCAGGAGGGCCACGGCCGTCTCCGGTTCCGCCAGGGCTCCGGAGGGCGTCCGGGCATAGCGGACCCTGCCCCGGAACACGAGGAGGTAGTAGGTCCGCTGCGGCCACCGGACCGTCACCACCCCGCTGAAGGACCGGCGTCGCAGAAAGGCCAGCAGGCCTTCCAGGTCCGTGTAGGCGGTGGCGAGATCCCGGTAGAGGGGCGGAGCCTCCAGCCCCTCGGCCAGAAGGTTCACCAGCTGTTCTTCCTCCTGCCCTACGTGGTCGGAGATCATCGCCCACGCTCCCGGTTCCTAAAGGGCCTACCGGATTCCCCGTTCCCGGTAGTACCGCAGGGCCCCCGCGTGCATCGGAATGGGCATCCCCTGGCGAGCGGTCTCCGGTCGGATGTCCCGTCCCCGGGCGTGCGCCTGATGGAGGACCGCGAGGTTCTCCCACAGGGCCTTGGTGAGCTCGTAGAGGAGATCCTCGGGCAGGTCGGCCCGGGTGATGAGCATGGCCATCACCGCTGCCGTGGGGACCGCTTCCACCTGTCCACGGTACGTGTTGGGCGGGATGGTCTGTGGCGTGTAGTACGGGTACCGCTCCCGGAGACGGGCCAGGACTCCGGCAGGGATGGGAAGGATCCGGATGTCCCGGACCGCGGCGATGTCCTGGACGGCCGCGGTAGGGATTCCCGCGGTGAGGAAGGCGGCGTCGATCACCCCGTCCTTGAGCTGATCCGCGGCCTCCGCGAAGCTCAGGAACTCCGCGGTCACGGTTTTCGCGAGCCCGTGGATGTGCCGGGTCTGGACGTACCCGATGTCGTAGGCCCGCAGGATCTGCCGGGCGTTCACCTCCGTCCCGCTCCCCGGAGCCCCCACGGCCACCCGCTTTCCCACCAGCTCCTCGATGGAGCGGATCCCCTTGCCCTGCAGGGTGACCACCTGGATGGTCTCAGGGTACAGCATGGCCATGCCCCGCAGGCGCGTTTGGGGGTCCCGGCTGAACATCTCGATGCCCTGGTAGGCGTAGTACACGATGTCGTTCTGGGCGAAGGCCACCTCCACGTCTCCCCGGCTGATGAGCCGGACGTTGGCGACGGAGGCTCCCGTCGCCTGCGCCGCGGCCTGGACTCCCGGGACCCGCTCCGTCCACACCCGCGCCAGGGCGGATCCGAGGGGGAAGTACACGCCTGCGGTCCCGCCCGTGGCGATGTTAATGAATCGGCGAGGCTGGGCCCCGGCCCCGCCGACGCCGAGGACCGCGCCCAAAACCAACACGATGGCGAACCGGATCCCACGCAAGCGGATCCCCCCTCGATCCCATGGATTTTCCGTCCCCACGCTCCCGAATCCCCTCCGGCTTTCCACAGGCCTCAGGGTACCACCACGAACCGGGAACCCTTCACCCTCAGGACCAAGGCTTCCCGGGCCGCGTTCCCCGACGGGTCGAAACGGAGCGTCCCCGTGACTCCCGGATAGTCCTGTAGGCCGGCCAGGGCGTTGCGGACCCCGGTTCGGTCTAGAGGACCCGTGGGGGGAATCCGGATCCGTTTTAAGGCGAAGCCGAGCACCTTGACCGCGTCGTACGCCTGCGCGGCGAAAGCATCGGGGTTTATGCCGTACTTCTCCCGGTAGGCCCGCACGAAACTCCGGACCGCCGGGAGGGTGCTCTCCGGGAAGAAGGTGGAGGCGACCACAAGGCCCTCTGCCGCTTGCCCCAGGGCCGTCACCACCTCGGGGTTCGCGAAGGCGTCTGGAGCGAGCACCGGGAGGTTCAGACCTGCCTCCACGGCCTGGGCGAGGAAGATCCGCCCCTCGTCCGGGTAGCCCGCGAAGAGCACAGCCTGCGGGTTCTCGGACCGGATGGCCTGGAGGAAAGGCCGGAAATCCCGGGTACCGTCCTGAAACCTCCGCTGCCCCGTCACCGATGCTCCTCCCGGACCCAGGAAGGCCGCCACGAAAGAATCGGCCACGGAGGCCCCGTACTCGGTGGTGTCGTGCAGCACGCTCACCCGTCGGAGGCCGGATCGGCGGGCGAAGGAGGCCAGGGCCTGCCCTTGGAGGGCCGCGGGGAGGGCGGTGCGGAAGAAGAAGTTCCCCGCGAAGGGGATCTCGCCCGTGGCCCCGGGACTGATCAAGGGGACCTGAGCGCGGAGGGCGGCGGGAGAGAGGGCGATGGCCACGGTGTCCGTGAACCCGCCGATCACCGCGGCGATCCGGGGCGATGCCACGGCTTCCGCAAAGAGGGTTCCTGCCCGCTCGAAGGAGCCGCGGTCATCCGAGATGCGGAGTTCCATCCGGACCCGGCCCTCCGCGTTCATCTCTTCCACGGCCAGCTGAACCCCGCGCTGGGCGCTCAGGGCCGCCTCAGCTACCCCACTGGTGAGGGGAAGGAGGCAAGCCACCCCCACCTCCGCGGGACTCCGGGTGCTTTGACACCCGATCAGGAGTCCCAAAACGGGAATCCAGAGGAGGCGGAGGTTCACCCGTCGGGCTGCCATCAAGGCCCTCCATCGAGCATGCGGCGGTACAGGGAGAGGACGTTATAGACGTACCACTGGGTCTCGCTGTATGGGGGGATCCCGAGGTAGGTCGCCACCGCGTTCCGTCCCGCGTTGTACGCGGCCAAAGCGAGCGGCAGGTTGTGGTACCCGTAGTGCTCCAGGTGGCCCCGCAGAACCCGCACCGTTCCGTAGACGTTCTCCACCAGATCGAACGGTCTCAAGACCCCTGCTGCGCGGGCCGTTCCCGGCATCAGCTGCCCCAAACCCATGGCCCCAGCCCGCGAGACGGCCATCGGGTTGAAGCCCGACTCCACCGCGATCACGGCGGCCACCAGCCGGGGATCCACGTCGAAGCCCCGCGCGTACCTTACGATGGCCTCTCCGATGCGAAGGGCCTCTTCGGGAGTGAGACGGGGATTGTAGCTCCGGGCCATCCAGGCGTACGTACGGGGGTCTACCGCGGCCACCGGGGACGGGATCCGCACCCGGGTTGCCCGGATCCCCCAGAGGGCGTACCGGGCCGCCTCGCTCTCCGGTGCTATGCGGATCACCCGGCGGAACAGCTCCTGAGCCCCTCTGCGGTCTCCGAGGGCTGCCCGGGCATAGCCGAGCCAAAGGAGCGCCCCGGAATCCCGGGGCCGCAGTCGAACCGCGCGTTCCAGGGCCCATCGAGCCAACGATGTATGCCCCGCCCGGTAGGCGCTCGCCCCAAGCCACGTCCAGGCGAGCCCGTCGTGCGGGTGGCGTCGCACCATCCCGTAGAAGACCCTCACCGCCTCTCCGTACCGACCCGCCCGATACAACGCTACGCCCTGACTCCATCCCGCACTCGAAGCATGTGCGTGTGTGGTCATGGCACCCACCAAGAGGATCGCCACACCCCTCATGGAACGCCAGAACGGAGGTGGGAAGCCACCCGGTCCAGGTACTTCTTCATCAGCAGGCGAGCCTTGCCGAGGTTCCCACCCTGCCGAAGGACGATCACGAGGGCGTAATCGATCTCCACCGCGCTCACCACCAGCACCGCCCTCTCCCCGGAAACCACACAGTACTCCAGGGGGCCCCCGTTCACCTTCCGAACCAGGTAGGCGCTCAGCTTGGTCAGCACACCGAGGTCCGGGCCCGCTCGGCCCACCGACAGGACCCCGTCCACGGCGTGGATGTCCACCACCTCCCCGTCCAGCCGGATGACCGCCGCGCAGGCCGCCCCCTCCACACCGGCCACCATCTCCCGGAGGATCTCTCTCAGCGCCATGGTCTCCCCGAGAGGGTTTCTTTCCTTGTTCGTCCTCCGCAGGAGGATTCCTGCCCTCCCCGGAAGGCCGTCCACTCCCGTCCCACCGCCCGCTCCAAGCACCGGAGCAGGCGGGTGCTCAGGAACTCCCGGGGGTGAAGGGGGTCCACGAGGATGGTGTACAGGCCCAGGAGGTTCGCGGGGAGGACATCCGTGAACACCTGGTCGCCGATGGCCGCGGTCTCCGGAGGGGTCGTTCCCAGGACCCCCATGGCCCTCCGCAGGCGGATCGGATTCGGTTTGGGGAACCCGCCCACCGCGGAGCAACCGAGCCGTCCGCAAACCCGTCGGACCCGGGAGGGCAGAGCGTTGGAAACCAGGACCGTCCGGAGCCCCGCCCGGTGGAGGTCCTCGAGCCAGGCCACCACCTCCGCAGGAGGTTCCTCCTCGGAAGGAGGGAGGAGCGTGTTGTCCAGGTCGAGGATCAGGCCCCGGATTCCGAGCGCGAGCAGTTCAGATGGCGCGACCTCCGTGATCCGCCGGACCACCCGCCGCGGCACGATCCATCGGATCACCGTCCGTTCCTCGCTTGCCGGATGGCCTCGAGGTGCTCTTCAAAGGTCCGGCTGAAGCGGTGGGTCCCATCCCCCTGGGCCACGTAGTAATAGTACCCGTGCCGCTCCGGCTCCACCGCGGCCCGCAGGGCGGCCAGGCCCGGGTTGGCGATGGGACCCGGCGGCAGTCCCCTCGTCCGGTAGGTGTTGTAGGGGGAATCCAGCTGGAGATCCTGGGTCCGGACCACGGGCCGGTGGGTCCCCAGAGCGTACAACACGGAGGCGTCGATCTGGAGGGGCATTCCCACCCGAAGCCGGTTGTAGATCACGCCCGCGATCCGCGCGCGTTCCTCAGGGACCCGAGCCTCGCGTTCCACTAGGGAGGCCACGGTGACCACCTCGTGGGGAGTGAGCCCGAGAGGAAGAGGACGGGAGAGGAGCGTCCGGGTGACTTCCTCGAACCGCGCCACGAGGATCCGCACGAGCACCTCCTCCGGAAGCCCGCGGGGAAGCAGGTAGGTATCCGGGAAGAGGTAGCCCTCCACGGAACCCGCCCGATTCCCCTGCATCTGGGGGATCCAGAACCGCGCGGGCTGCCGGACCAGGGCCAGGAACCGGTCCGCCCGGCCTAGGCCTGCCCGCTCGATCCGGTCAGCCACTTCCTGGGCGGTAAGGCCCTCCGGGAGGACGAGTCTGTGCCGCACGACATCTCCCATCCGGAGTCGCCAGAGGATCCGTTCCGTCCCCTCCTCGGGGGAGATGTCGTATTCTCCCGCCTGGAGCCGGCCGTGGAGCCCCAACACCCGACTATAGAGGGAAAACACCACCGCGCTCCGGATCAGACCCCGCCGCTCGAGGATTCGGGCGATCTCCTCCGAGCTCGTGCCCGCGGGGATCTGTACCCGCTGCACAGGCCCCGTGCCCACCGGGCGGCTGCCCCACCACGCAGCCCAACCTCCACCCGCCCCCACCACCACGAGGAGCAGCGCGATGGCGCCTGCTCGGATCACTCCTCCTCTTCCTCCTCCTCGAAGTCGAACGCCTCTTCCTCCTCTTCTTCCTCGTCGATGGGGAACTCCTCTTCCTCCTCCGGCTCCTCCTCGTACTCCTCGAACTCGATCTCCACATCCTCCTCGAGGTGCTCCACCACCCGGTTGAACTCGTCCTCGTCCTCGACGGGGACGAGGGTCTCGTCGTCCTCCACGCGGAGGATGCGGGCAGGGCTGTGGTCCTCTTCCCCTGTCGGGGCCACCACCACGTACTCCTGACCGTCCACCTCCACGTACTCCAGCACCGTGTACTCCTGCTCGTTCCCTTCCTCATCCGTGAGGGTGATGACCTCGTACTCCTCCCGCTTCGGCACGGAAATCCCCTCCTTACTCAGGTTGCAGTACTTGGCTTCGGACGACGGAGATAACTTTCCAGGATGAGGGCTGCGGCCACCCCGTCCTGCAGCTCCCGGCGGCGGGCGGGTGAGCATCCGCGGAGCACTCGCTCCGCGGCCCGGGTGGTGAGCCGCTCGTCCCAGAACTCCACCGGGACCCGGGTCCGATGGGCCAGGCTTGCCCCAAACCGGCGGGCAACCCGGGCCATCCTTCCCTCCGTCCCGTCCAGATTCCGGGGCAGCCCCACTACGATCTGGGAAACCCCTAGGCACGCCACCACCTCCGCGATGGCGTCCAGGACCTCCCGGGTGCTCCGGCGCGGCAGGGTCCGGAAGGGCTGCGCGATGGTCCCCGTGGGGTCGCTGACCGCCAGCCCCACCCTCCGGGCACCGATGTCCACCGCGAGCACCCGTCCGCTCACGGATCCCCCACATGCGCAGCCTCCCGAAGGAGGCCGCGGACGATTTCGGGCACGAGCCCGAGCGCCTCGTCCAGCCGCGAGGGATCCCGACCCCCAGCCTGGGCGAGTTCCGGCCGGCCGCCCCCGGAACCGCCCACCCGCTCCGCCACGGGTCGGATCACCTCCGGAGCCCGCACCCGGTGCGTCAGGTCCTTGGTCACCATGGCCACCAGGACCACCCGACCTGCTTCCACGCCCCCGAGGACGATCACCCCGCTTTGGAGCCGTTCCCGCAGCCGGTCTCCGACCCCCCGCAGGGCCTCGTACGGGACGCCGTCCACGCGGGCCACAGCCACCCGAACCCCTTCCACCTCCTGGGCGGACCCCACGATCCGGTCCAGGTCCTCAGCGACCCGCTGCCGCTGCCAACCTTCCAGGATCCGCTCGAGCTCCCGGACCCGCGCCTGCAGGCGTCCGATTCGGGCAGGCAGCTCCTCCGGGGAAGCGCGCAGTTGAACGGCCAGATCTTCCAGGAGTTTCGCTCTACGCCGCTGCCAAGCCATGGCCGCGCGGCCGCACACCGCCTCGATGCGCCGCACCCCCGCGGCCACCCCCGTCTCCTGGGTGATCCAGAAGGATCCGATCTCCCCCGTGTTCCGCACGTGGGTTCCGCCGCACAGCTCCCGACTGTAGTCCCCGATCGAGACCATGCGCACCACATCCCCGTACTTCTCTCCGAACAGCGCCACGGCACCCCGACGGATCGCCTCCTCATACGAGAGGAAACGGACGCGAACGGGGATCGCCTTCAAGATGTGCTCGTTCACCCGGTCCTCGATGGCCCGCAACTGCTCCGGGCTGAGGGGCTGGAGGTGGAGGAAGTCGAACCGGAGGCGATCCGGAGCCACCAGCGATCCCGCCTGCCGGGCGTGCTCCCCCAGGATCTCCCGCAGCGCCTTGTGGAGGAGGTGCGTGGCGGTGTGGTGGCGCATGGTGTCCCTGCGCCGTTCCTCGTCCACCGCAGCCTCCACCCGCTGACCCACCCGGAGCGTTCCCCGCACCACCACGCCTCGGTGCGCGATGAGTCCCTCCGCGGGCCGCTGGGTGTCCCGGACCTCAAAGGATCCGTCCCGCCAGCGCAGCTGCCCCGCATCTCCCACCTGGCCTCCCGCCTCCGCGTAAAAGGGAGTCCGGTCGAGGACCACCTCCGCTTCCTCGCCCTCCCGCACCTCCTCCACGGGCTTTCCCTCCCGGAGGAGGGCCACCACCCGGCCCCGGGCCCGCATCCGGCGGTAGCCCACGAACTCCGTGCGCACTCCGCCCCGGGAGAGTTCCGCGAGCGGATGCTCCGCAACCCGGAAGGGGGCCTGGGCCCGGGCACGCTCCCGCTGCTCCGCCATGGCCTCCTCGAACCCCGCCCAATCGATCTCGAGCCCGTGCTCCCGTGCGATGTCCTGGGTCATCTCCCGGGGAAAGCCGTAGGTATCGTAGAGGCGGAAGACCTCCTGCCCCGAGAGGACCCGCCGGCCCTCGGCCCGGGCCTGGGCGAGGACCTCCTCCAGCCGAGCCATTCCCGCGCCCAGGGTCTGGGCGAACCGCTCCTCCTCGCGGGTGATCACCTCCCGGATGAACCTCCGGTGCGTCCGCAGCTCCGGGTACACGTCCCCCATCTCCTGAATCACCACTCCCGCCACCTCCGCCAGGAATGGACGGTCCAGGCCCAGGGTGCGGCCGAACCGGGCCGCCCGCCGGAGGATCATCCGGAGCACGTAGTTGCGGCCCTCGTTGCCAGGGACCACGCCGTCCGCGATGAGAAAGGCCGCGGCGCGGGCATGGTCCGCGATGACCCGGTAGGCCACCAGGTGAGCCTCCCGTTCCGCGTCCGAATGTCCGGTGAGTTCCTGGGTCCTCCGGATGAGGGGGAGAAAGAGATCCGTCTCGTAGTTGTCCCGCCCTCCCTGCAGGACGCTCACGATGCGCTCCAGGCCCATGCCCGTATCCACGTGCTTGGAGGGCAGGGGCTCTAGGGTGGTGGGACCCGTCCGGTTGTACTGGATGAACACCAGGTTCCACAGCTCCAGAAACCGCTCGCAGTCCCCGTTCACCCGGCAGATGTGACCCGGCACGTCCCGCTTGTTGCAGAACGCAGGTCCCCGGTCGATGTGGATCTCGCTGTCGGGGCCGCAGGGCCCCACCTCCGCCATCTCCCAGAAGTTCTCCTTGCGACCGAAAAAGAGGAGGTGGCTGGGATCGAAACCGGGCTGGCGCAGCCAAATCTCCGCGGCCTCATCGTCCCGGGGAATCTCTCCAAGCTCGTCCTCGAAGCACGTGGCCCACAGCCGCTCCCGAGGGATCCCCCACACCTCCGTGAGCAGCTCCCAAGCCCACGCGATGGCCTCCGCCTTGTAGTAATCCCCGAAGGACCAGTTCCCCAGCATCTCGAAGAAGGTGTGATGGTACCCGTCGCGGCCCACGTCCTCCAGGTCGTTGTGCTTCCCGCTCACCCGCATGCACTTCTGTACGTCCACCACCCGCCGGTAGGGGCGCTTGCCCGTGCCCAGGAACACGTCCTTGAACTGCACCATGCCCGAGTTCGTAAACAGCAGGGTGGGATCGTCGGGAATCAGGGACATGCTGGGCACCCGTACGTGTCCCCGCTCCTCGAAAAACCGGAGGAACGTTTCCCGGATCTCCCTCGCCGTCCAACGCACCACGCGCTCACCTCTCCCCCATATACTAGCGCTCCCCGCGGGTCGTGGACGGGGCCCTTCTCTGGGAGAGGAACCGCTCCAGGTGGGTCCGCAGGCGGGCCCACCACCCGTTCCGGGCAGACGCTAGGGCCAAAGCCCGCTCCTGCTCCTCATCCCGCTCGTCCGCCACGTCCAAGACGGGCTCCTTCACCTCCAGCCACCGCACCTTCCCGGGGCCCGCCACGGTCCCCTCGGCCTGCGCGGGGAGGACCTCCATCGCCTCAAGGTGGAGCCCCTCCCGGGCCAGGCAGCGCACCCGCCGGCCCGTGGCCTCTTCCAGGTCTGCGAGCCAAGCGTCCCCTTCCCGGAACAGCTCCGCGTGGACAAGGGGGTGCACGTGGACCGCCACTGCGGGGGCCTCGACGGTCCGCACCGCCCGGGAAAGCTCTCGGCGAATCTGGTTCGCCACCGTGCGGGGAGAGAGCACCCGGCCCCGGCCCTCACAGTACGGACAGGGGACGCGGAGGACGTGCTCCAGATCCTGGTACACCCGCTTCCGGGTGAGCTCCACCAGCCCCAGCTGCGTAAGGTCAATGAGGTGGGTCCGCGCCCGGTCCGACCGGATGGCCTCCTCCAGGGCCCGGAGAACCTGGCGGCGGTGCTGCTCGTTCTCCATGTCGATGAAATCCACGAGGATGATGCCCCCGATGTCCCGGAGCCGGATCTGGCGGACCACCTCCCGGGCTGCCTCCAGGTTCGTGTGGAGGATGGTGGTCTCCAGATCCGTCTTCCCCACGTACTTCCCCGTGTTCACGTCCACTACGGTAAAGGCCTCCGTCCGGTCGATCACTAGATACCCCCCTGAGGGGAGCCACACCTTCCGCCGCAGGGCGTTCTGGATCTCCCGCTCGATTCCGAAGTGCTCGAAGACGGGCTCCTCCCCCCGATACAGCTCCAGCCGGGAACGTAAGTGCGGCGCGTAGGACTTCACCAGATCCGCGATCTGTTCGTACTCCCGGGGGGAGTCCACGACGAACCGGCTGACCTCCTCGGTGAACAGGTCGCGCACCACGCGCCGGATGAGGCGGAGGTCCTGGTACAGGAGGGCGGGCGCCCGGTTCTGCCGGGCCCGTTCCAGCACCCGGTTCCAGACGCTGAGGAGGTAGCGGAGGTCGTTCTGGAGGTCCCGCTCCGATGCTCCCTGCGCTGCAGTCCGGACGATGAGGCCCATTTTCGCAGGTCGGATCCGCTCCGCGATCTCCCGCAACCGCTTACGTTCGGCCTCGCTCTCGATCTTGCGGGACACCCCGACGTAGCTCACCGTGGGCATGAGGACCAGGTAGTACGCGGGAAGGGCCACGTAGGTCGTTACCCGGGCGCCCTTCGTACCCGTGGGTTCCTTGGTGACCTGGACGATGATCTCCTGTCCCGGCCGCAGCCGTTGCTGGATGGCGCCTCGGCCGATGGCGTCCTCCAGCTCCTCCCCCCCGATGCGCTGCGCCCGCACGTCGCTCACGTGCAGGAAGGCGTTGCGCGCAAGCCCGATGTCCACGAAGGCCGCATCCATCCCCCGCAGGACGTTGGCCACCCGCCCCTTGTAGATGTTGCCCACCACAGGCTCGTCCCGCTCGATGAAGAGGTTCACGAGCTCCCCGTCCTCCCGGACGGCCACCCGGACCTCGAACGGTTCTACGTTCGCGAAGATCTCCCGCCTCATGGTCCACTCCAGCTCCGACGTCTCCCCAGATGGAGGAGGATCCCGGTGGCGGCCAGGTTGACCAGCAGCGCGCTCCCCCCATGGGAGAGGAAGGGCAGCGGGATCCCCGTCACCGGCATCACCCCCACCGTCATCCCCACGTTCACCAGGACGTGAAACCCGATCGTGGAAACGATCCCTACGCCCACCAGCCTTCCGAAGGCCTCGGGGGTCCGCTGGGCGGCCTGCAGCCCCCGGATCAGGTACACCCAGAACAACCCCAGGACCCCCACGGTGCCCACAAACCCCAGCTCCTCCCCGATCACCGCGAAAACGAAGTCCGTATGCTGCATGGGCAGGAACTGCAGGGCGTTCTGGGTTCCCTGGAAGAGGCCCTTGCCCCACACCTGACCGCTCCCGATGGCGATCTTGGACTGGATGAGGTGGTAGCCCGCTCCCAACGGATCCAGACTGGGGTCCAGGAACACCAAAAGGCGCCTCTGCTGGTACGGCTTCAACCACCGCCACACGACGGGCAAAGCCGCCAGACCGATCCCCCCGAGTCCTGCGAGGGTGCGGAGGGGGGTGCCTGCCGCGAACAGCATCCCGAGGACGGCGGCGAGGAACACGAGGGTGGTGCCGAAGTCCGGCTGGAGGAACACCAACACGAGGGCCGGAAGGACCCAGAGGCCACAGCCCCCCACTTCCCGGAGATTCCGGGGAGGGGTGGGCCGCCGGGCCAGCACGTCCGCCAGGAGGAGGATCACGCTGAGCTTCGCGAGCTCCGAGGGCTGGAAGCTTAGGGGGCCCAACTGCAGCCAGCGCTGGGCGCCGAGCCGCTCATGGCCCGCCACGTCCACAGCCAGCAGGAGCGCCAAACTCACCCCGTATAGACCCCTCGCGGCCCGCCGGAAGGCCTGGAGGGGCAAGGCGGCACACCCCCCGAGCAGCACGCTTCCCACCGCGAGGTGCGCGAGTCGCACGGGCAGCAGCCCCCAGGGGGACTCTGGAGAACGCGTGGCGCTCAGGATGGCCAGCGTCCCGAGGGTACACAGCCCGAGGACGCTGCCCAAGAGCAGCAGGTCCGTCTCCGCCACCCACCGACGGAGGGCCACCAGGCGCCTCCCGCGCCTGCCCCCTAGGGGCGGCCGGCCGCCACTTCCGTTGGCGCGTACAGATGCTTCCACGCCTGGATCACCTGACGTGCGATGGGGGCAGCGGCGATCCCTCCCCGAGCCCCGTGCTCCACCAGCACCACCACCACGAGGCGGGGATCCTCCGCGGGGGCATACCCCGCGAACCACGCGTGGGGCCTGCCGCGGGGGGTTTCCGCGCTCCCCGTCTTTCCGGCCACGCGCACTCCTTCTACCGCCGCAGCCCGTCCGGTTCCCTCCTCCACCACGGCCACCAGACCTCCCCGGATGGCCGCCCACACCTCGGGAGGAAGGGAGAGACGACGGACCACCACGGGCTTAGAGGTGTACAGGACCATGCCCTCCGGGGAGAGGACGGACCGGAGGAGGCGGGGTTGCAGCACCTGCCCGCCGTTTGCCACCGCAGCCATCATCCGAGCCACCTGTAGGGGCGTGACGAGGGTGAATCCCTGCCCGATGGCCATGTTCAGGGTGTCCCCGGGATACCAAGGCTCCCCGAACACCTGCCGCTTGTACTCCGGGGTGGGCACGATCCCCTCCACCTCCCCAGGAAGGTCCACCCCTGTCCGTTCCCCGAAACCCAGGGATCGGGCCATCTGGGCAAGGGGGATGGGCCCTACCCGGAGACCCAGCTGCCAGAACATCACGTTACAGGACTGGGCGACTCCGGACCGGAAGGACACCCTCCCGTGGGCCCGCAGGTCTCGGAAAACGCGCCCTCCCAGGGTCAGACTTCCAGGGCAGAAAAAGGTACTGCCCGCATCCGCGGCTCGGGTCCTCAACGCGGCGAGTCCGGTAACCACCTTGAACACGGAGCCCGGCTCGTACGCGGTGGCGAGCGCGCGGTTCACAAGAGGGGTCCTTCGGTCACCCGAGATCCGTCGCCACGCCTCGGGGGAGATCCCTACCGCGAAGAGGTTCGGATCGTAAGAGGGCCAGCTGGCCATGGCCAGGATCTCGCCGGTCCGGGGATCCATAGCCACCACGGCCCCCGGCCGAGCGCCCAGGGCCCGCTCCGCCGCCTCCTGCAGGCGGAGGTCCAGGGTCAGCACCACGGTGTTCCCGGGCCTTCCCTCCTGCTGGCGAAACACCCGCAGGGGACGCCCCGCGGCGTCCACCTCCACCACCTGCTCCCCGTCCTCGCCCCGCAGCAGCCGATCGTATTGTCGTTCCACTCCCGCCTTCCCGATGAGGTCCCCCATCTCGTATCCCCACGGCCGAAGACGCTCCAGCTCCGGTCCGCTGATCTCCCCCAGGTAGCCCAGGACATGGGCCGCCAGGGTGCCGTAGGGATAGGACCGAAGGGGGTCCGCGATGACCGCCACTCCCCGGAGATCCGTCCGCCACTCCTCCAAGGTGGTGAGGACCCGAATCCCCACGTCCCGACGGATCCGCACGAGGGCAAAGGGGGGGGCTGCGCGCAGCTTCGCTCGGATCTCCGCCTCAGGGATCCCCAGCAACCGACTCAGCACGCTCACCACCCGGCTCCGATCCCCAACCACCATGGGGAGGACGGCCACGGAGAAGGAGGGACGATTGGTGACCAGGGGGATTCCCCGACGATCCAGGATCAGCCCCCGAGGAGCTGGCAGGCGGTTGATCCGGAGGCGGTTCCCCTGGGCCAACTGGTCGTAGTACGCACCCTGGAGGACCTGCACCTGCCAGAGCCGCAGCCCCAACAGCCCCAGGGCTCCCGTGAACACCGCCGCGAGGACGGCGATGCGGCGGGCCGACCGTTCCTCACCGGGAAGCCGCACGGCCCATCCTTCCGACACCCGATCCCTCGCGAACGGCCCAGTAGACCACGGGCGCCACCGCCCCGTGGGAGCAAGCGAGGAGCAAGACCTCCCAGGGTCGCTCCCCTCCCACCGGCCACCCCACCAGGGCCCGCACTCCCCACGACGCGAGGGTGCTCACCAGGGTGGCCCCGAGGGCCGTGAGAGCCGGGATCCCTGCGCTCACGGGTTGAACCACGTCCCTCAAAATGCCGCAGAGGAACCCCACCAGGATCTTCGGCCCCGCTTCCAGGCCGAGGGCGTGGCCGCTGAGAAGGTCCTGGAGGAGCCCGCCCACCAAGCCCACCGCCGCGCCCGCCTCCGGGCCGCGGAGAAGAGCCCACGCCACCACCACCAGGAGGACGAGGTCCATCCGACCGAAGGGGAGCCGGCGAACCAGGACCGGTTCTGCCACCGCTGCCCCGATCAACCAGACTCCGACCCAACCCGCCTGCCGCAACCGGATCATCTCAGGGCGCCTGCCCAGAACCTACCAGGACCAGGACCTCCTCGATGCGGCTCGGGTCCGCGGCGGGGATCACCTCCGCCTCCAGGAAGAGGCCGCCCTTGAATACGGAACGGATGGTCCCCACCCGCAACCCCCTGGGGAAGACTCCCCCGAGCCCGGAGGTGACCAGCACATCCCCCGGACGGGCCCCGGTATCCCGGGGAAGGTAGCGCAGCCGGAGGGAGGGCCCCGCCTGGCCCTCCACGACGGCCGCATCCCGGGTCCTCTGCACGAGGACCCCTACCGCGCTTCTGGGGTCGGTGATGAGGAGGACCCGGGAGGCGGTGGGGTAGACCTCCAGCACCCGTCCCACCAGCCCCTCCGCGGTCACCACCACGTCATGGCGCCGGATGCCGTCCCGTCCCCCGCGGTTGACGAGCACGGTGGCAAACCACGTGTCCGGGTCTCGGGCCACCACCCGGGCCGCGAGGGTAGCGGTCGGGAGTTCCGCTCGGAGGGCCAGGAGCCGGCGCAGCCGGGCCACCTCCGAGCGCGCTTCTTCCAGGTCCGCGAGCCTGCGGCGCAGCTGCTCGACCTCCGCCCGCAGCCGCGCATTCTCGGCCCGCAGCTTACGGATCTCCGCGAGGGCACGCCACCACCGCTCCCCGGTCTCCGCGGCCTCGTCCAGAGCCACCTGCAGGGGAGTCAGAACGGCCAGAACCCCGTGTCCCAACCGGCCCACCGCCCGGCGGTCCGGGGCGCGGACCTGCCCGGTGAGGAGCACGAGGACGCCCAGGAGCAGGAGGGCCAGGAGGCCCGTGCGGCGCCGGGGGGTGACCCAGATCATGCCTGCACTCCGCGAAGCAGGCTCAACGTTCGCGGCCTCCTCATAGCCTCTTGGTGGTAATGAGCACCTTCTTCAGGTGGTCGATCTCCTCCAGGGCCCGGCCGGTACCTAGTGCCACCGCGGACAGGGGATCGTCCGTGAGGGTCACGGGCATCCCGGTTTCCTGGGCCAGCAACCGATCCAGCCCCCGCAGCAGAGCCCCTCCTCCCACCAGGACGATGCCCCGCTCCACGATGTCCGCGGCGAGCTCCGGGGGAGTTCTCTCCAGGGTCTGCCGCACCGCCTCCACGATGGCGGTTACAGGCTCGCTCAGGGCCTCCCGGATCTCCGCACTGGTCATGCGCACGGTCCGCGGAAGCCCCGTGAGCAGATCCCGGCCCCGGACATCCACCGCCTGCTCCTCCCGCAGAGGGTACGCGCTTCCCACCGCGATCTTGATCTCCTCCGCGGTCCGCTCCCCGATGAGGAGGTTGTAGGCCTTTCGGGCGTACTGGATGATGGCCTCGTCCATTTCGTCCCCGCCGATGCGGATGGACTTGCTCGTGACGATGCCGCCCAGGGCGATCACCGCCACCTCCGTGGTCCCGCCCCCCACATCCACGATCATGCTGCCCACGGGTTCGCTCACAGGCAACCCCGCCCCGATGGCCGCGGCCATGGGCTCCTCGATGAGGTACGCCTCCCGGGCCCCCGCCTGCAGGGTGGCGTCGATCACCGCCCTCTTCTCCACCTCCGTCACCCCGGAGGGGATCCCTACGATTACCCGCGGCTTGAGCAATGACCGTCCCCGAAGCCCCCGGCGGATGAAGTACGCCAGCATGGCCGCGGTGGTGTCGAAGTCCGCGATCACGCCATCCCGGAGCGGCCGCACCGCCTGGACGTCCGCAGGCGTGCGGCCGATCATGCGCTTCGCCTCCTCTCCCACCGCGAGGATCTGCCCATCGTCCACCCGGCGGGCGATCACGGAGGGCTCCCGGACCACGATCCCCTCTCCCCGCACGTAGACGAGGGTGTTCGCGGTCCCCAAGTCGATCCCCATGTCCCGGGAGAGGTACCGGCTGAAGAATCCGTCCCACCACATGCGCGACCTCCTGGACCGTGCCGAAGCTCGGCGCGCGGGCCTGCCTGGGAGTCTCTCCCCCTGAGTGTACGCGGTTTGAAGGAGGCGGACTAGAACCCCAGGCCCCGTTCCCGAAGGCTCGTAAACCGGCCGTCGCCGATCACCAGGTGGTCGAGGACGACGATGCCCAGCAGTGCCCCCGCCTCCCGAAGACGCTCCGTGAGGCGGACATCCTCGGGGCTCGGCTCGGGGTTCCCAGAAGGATGGTTGTGGGCGAGGATCACCGCGTGGGCGCCCCGCCGCACCGCCTCCCGGAACACTTCCCGGGCGCAGACGGATGCCGCGTTGAGCCCTCCCCGGGCGGCTTCCACCACCCCAACCACCTCGTGCCGGGTGTTCAGCAGGAGCACGCAGAAGTGCTCCTGCTCCCGGCCCTCCAGCTTCGTGCGCACCACCCGGGCTGCATCCTGGGCGCAACGGACCACGGGGCGCTCTGAGGCATCTACGAACCGAGCCCGCCGGCCGAGCTCCAAAGCCGCTACCAGCACCGCGGCTTTCGCGATTCCCATTCCCTCCACCGCCGTCAACTCCTCCACTCGGGCCTGCCCGAGCCCCCGAAGTCCCCCAAACCGCGCCAGGAGCCGGTCCGCGAGCTGGAGGGCGGAGACCCCTCGGGTACCCGTGCGCAGCACCAGGGCGAGGAGCTCCCGGACGCTGATCCCCTCCGCCCCCTCGCTCTGGAGCCGCTCCCGGGGCCGGGCCTCTGGGGGTAGGGCACGCAGTCCCGCCATGACCCTCCGTCCAAGTGAACGCCCCACGGGAGGGGATTCGCGGGCCTAAACCAGCCGCCAAATCCAGAGGGCCAGGATCACCCCGATGAGGATGGCGAGGTTCAGCCGGAGGACCGCTCCGAAGGTCAATGAGAAGAGGGAGAGGTCCAGACGGAGGGGCGGTTCAAGTCCAACCTGCACGGTGCGGGCGAGGAAGGAAAGGCCCGGGAGGTTGCGCACCGACTCCGCCAGCACATGCCCCACGACTCCCCCCAGGAGGACCACCAGGACCAGCGCCCCCCACGCACGACGTCCCCGCCGCGCCATGGCGTGGCACTAGGCCTTGCCCTGGTCCCCCTCGTCGTCCTCCCGCACGGTCCGCCGGAAATCCCGGATGGCGCGGCCCAGGGAGCTGCCGATCCCGGCCAGCCGCGAGGGCCCGAAGATCAACAGGGCGATGAGGAGGATGACGACGAGCTCCGTGGTCCCGATCCCGAAGGGCATCCCTCACCTCCAGGCCCATTATAGCAGCCGGACCCAGCGCTCACCCGAACCGTCTCCGACGGCCCCGAAGGAGGACCACGAGGAGTCCTCCGCCCGCGAGGTACATCCACCGCCGACCGAATAGGCCCCGCAGGGGCCCGAGGGCCGAGCACAGACCCCGCACCGCCGCATCCGCCTCCCCTCGCATGCGGCGCACCCGGGCGAGGATCAGCGGGCGGAGGGTTCGGATTCCCGAAGCGAGCGCAACAGGTCGCGGATCCACTGGAGATCCTCCTGGAGGACGGAACGGAGTTCCACGAACTTCGCGGCCCGGAGCCGGCGGACGCCCAGCCACGCGATCCCGGCCACGCCCAGCACCGCACCGAGGAAGACGACGAGGGCCGCGATCCAGAGGGGGAGCCAGAGGGCGAGGATCAGGGTGAGCACTACCGGAGCAAAGAGGAGCACCCCGGCCAGCAACCCCCCCGCCACCACCAGAAGAGCAACACCTTGGACCACCTGCCCCAGCGCGAGCCCCAACTCCGTGCGCGCGAGGGCCACGTGCCGGGCTCCAAGCTGCATGAGATCCCGCACCAGGGCCCGGACCTCATCCTGGAAGCGGTAGGTCACCTCACATCACCCCGTGCGCGGTGATGATGGCGCGGGCGATCTCCACCAGCTTCCGGTTCTCCTTCTGGCTCTGGACCTGCATCCGACGAAAGGCCTCCTGTTCGCTGATGCCCAGCCGTTTCATGAGGATCCCCTTGGCCCGCTCGATGAGCTTCCGGGCCTCCAAAGCCTCCCGCAGGTCCTGCACCTCTTCCTGCAGCATCCGGAATTCCTCGAACCGTTTGCGGGCCAGCAGGATGGCGGGCAGGAGGTCCTCCTCCGTCACGGGTTTCACCAGGTAGGCGAATACCCCCGCTTCCAGGGCTCGCTCCACCAGCTCCACCTCGCTGTAGGCGGTGAGGAGGATGATGGGGATGGGCCGGTGCTGGAGGATCCGCTGGGCTGCGGAGACGCCGTCCAGACCCGGCATCTTGATGTCCAAGATGGCGAGATCCGGCTCCCGTTCCTGGGCCAGCCGCACCGCCTCCTCCCCGTCCGTGGCTTCCCCCACCACCTCGAACCCCAGAGACCGCAGCTGCGTCCGCAAGGTCATGAGGCGGATGGCCTCGTCGTCCGCGATGAGGATCCGCAAGCGCTCGCTCATCGCCAAAACCGCACCTCCACCCTCGTCCCCTTTTGGCCCTCCATCCGAAACGTCCCCCGCAGGTCCCGATGGACCAGGTCCCGGACGATCTGCAACCCCAGGTGGGCGTCCCGGTCCGGATCGAATCCTGGGGGAAGCCCCCGACCGTTGTCCTCCACGGAGACCACCACCTCCGCGCCCCGTGTGTGCAGGGTGATGCGCACGTGCCCTCCCTGACCGTTGAAGGCGTGCTGCACCGCGTTGGTCACGAGCTCGCTCAGGACCAGGGCCAAGCTGGTGGCCTGCTTGCTGGGCAGGAGCAGGTGCTCCCCTTTCACCTCAACGGACACCCGGGATCCGGGGCCGGAGAGGTCCTGCACGATGATCTCCCCGATGCGCTCCGCGAGATGGTAGACGTCCACCTCCTCGATGTGCTCCACGCTCAGCAGCTGGTGGACGGCCGCGATGCTCTTCACCCGCCCCATGCTGTGGCGCAGGCTCCGACGGGCCTCCTCGGGAGCAGAGAGGGCCTCCAGGTACAGGAGGTCCGCCACGGTCTGCAGGTTGTTCTTGATGCGGTGGTGCGTCTCCTGCAGCAGGGTTCTCAGCTGCCGGTTGGTCTGCTCCAGCTCCTGCTCCCGTTGCCGGATGACCCGATCCCGAGCCTCCAGGTACGCCTGCCCCACGGCCAGCATCTGCACATCCACGGCCCGGTGGATGCGCTCCATGGCGAAGAGCACATCCGGAGGGAACGCCACCCACAGCCGTTGGCTCAGCATGGCCTGCACCTGAGCGTCCACGCTGCTGCGCAGCAGGCTCATGGCCTGGAGGATTTCCTCCAAACGGAAGCTGGACTGGAGTTGCTGGGCCGCCACCCGATGGGCGTGCTCATGGACCTCCTCCCGGAGGACCCGCTTCTCCTCCTCCCCCTCCGCCCGCAGGACCCGGATCAGGAGCTGCAGGGTCTGCCCCCCCCACTCGTCCACGAGGGCGGGAACGCCTGCGTATCGCGGGACCCGACGGTGGAGCTCTTGGGTCCACCGGTGCAGGATCCCGGGAACGGAACGCTCCAGGTGGGCCGCGGTGGTGCGGACCGCAAACCGCACCATGGCCTCCCGCAGGCGTCGGAAGGGCTCGACCATGTGTTGATGAACCCGGGCGAAGGGCCACACCATCCCCACGGATAGTGTACCAGCCCAGGGCCCTCTCCCCTCAGCGGTCCCGGACCAGGACGAACTCCGTGAGGCCGATGAGGCTGTCGCGGGCGGGCGCCGCGGGAAGGGCCCGCAGCGCCTCCAGGGCCCACTCCGCATGCCGACGTGCGGCTTCCCGGGCGTAGGCGAAGGAGCCGTACCGCAGGAGCTCCTGGCGCAGGCCCTCCACGTCTCCCTCCTGGATGAGGCGCACCAGACGCGCGCGGTCCCCATCCCGGGCATGCCGGAGGGCGTGGATGATGGGAAGGGTCATCTTCCCCGACCGGATGTCGCTGCCGATGGGCTTCCCGAGGATCTGAGGGTCGCTTAACAGGTCCAGGGCGTCGTCCGTGATCTGGAAGGCGATCCCCCAGTGGAGCCCGAACCGGTCCAGGTGCTCCGCCACCGCCTCCTCCGCCCCCGCCAGCAGGGCTCCACAAGCACATGCGGAAGCGATGAGCCGGGCCGTCTTCCCCTCCACGATGCGGAAGTAGATGCCCTCCTCTGTGTGCGGAGTGTTCCCGTACCGGATCTGCAGGATCTCTGCCTGGCTCATGGAGACCGTCGCGAGGGACATGCGGCTCGCCACCGCTTCCCGGCCGATGCGGGAGAGCAGGTGAAAGGACTTGGCGAACAGGTAATCGCCCAGCAGGACCGCGACCTGGTTCCCCCACCGGGCATTCGCGGTGGGCTCGCCCCGGCGCAGGGGGGACTCGTCGATGACGTCGTCGTGGATGAGGCTCGCCACGTGGATGAGCTCCACTGCCGCGGCCAGCGCCCGGCTCTCCGCGGCGGGCTCTCCCACGGCCCGGGCACTGAGGAAGGTGAGGGCGGGACGGAGGAGCTTGCCCCGGGTCCGGAGGACGTGGGTGACCAGCTCCTGGATGAAAGGATCCTCCGCAGCCAGCTCCTCCGAGAGGAGCTGGAGGAGGGCTTCCAGATCCTCCCGCACGGGCTGGTAGAGGGATTCAAGGGCGCGTGGGGTCATCGGGCCTGCTGGGCTCCGAGCTGTCGGATGTACGCCACGAGCGCCCAGATCTGCTCGTCCCTGAGGGCCCCGAAGGCCGGCATACCGCTGCGGCGGGGCGTATCCGCCAATCCGTGCTTGATGACCCAGAAGGTTGCCCCCGGAGGCATCCGTTCCTGGAACGCACGGGCGTGGAAGTTCATGGGCTTAGGATTCAAGGTGGCGCCCGCGGGACCGTCCCCTCGGCCCTCCGGACCGTGGCAGACCGCGCACAGGGTCGCGTACTGCTGCTGCGCGGCCTGCAGGGCCACGCGGCTCACGGAGGGCATGCGGGCGGTGCGGGCCTCCTGCGGGACCACCGCGAGGATTCCCTGGACCTGCTCGCTCCCGTCCTCCACCGCTCCCGCGGCGATGCCGCGCACACCGGGGACCGTCCGGGCCACGGGCCGCACCTCCGGCGCTACGAGTCCGCCCACCACGAACAGGTATAGGGCCGCCCAAGCAGGGAGGAGGGTATAGAGCAGGAGCAGCAGCACGGGAAGCCGTTCCCGCCGCGTGGGACGTTGTGGCGTGGGTCCGTGCTCCACCATCCCTTCCCTCACTTCAGGCTCATCAGGTAGGCCACCAGGGCCCGCAGCTCCGCGTCCGAGAGGTATGCGTAGGAGGGCATGCGTCCTGGGGGCGTACGACGATGGGGTTCCCGGAGCAGGCGTAAAAGCTCCTCCGGGTCTGTGATCCGGCTTCCCACCCGCGCGAGATCCGGGCCGATCCGCACCGTTCCTAGGGCCGTGGGATTCAGGTGTGCGTAATCCCCCAGGCGGGAGGCTTCCCCGAGATCCCCGCTCCGGGCCACCACCCCGAACCGGCCCTCCGGGATCCGCACCTGCTGGGTGTGGCACTGGGCGCAGCCCTCCCGGAGGTACACCGCGTAGCCCCGCCGCAGTTCCTCCGTCAGCGTCCGGGGCGCCCGCACCAGGGGGAGGGCTGGAAGCAGTACCGTGACCACAAACCCGGCGAGGGCCGTGACCAAGCACATCAGGGGCAGCGAGGCAGCCCGCGTCTGCATCCCGACCCCCTACACGGCGAGTACCAGGTCCCGCTCCCCCGCGGGGACCTCGATCCCGGAATCCGCGGTGAGGAACAGGTTCCAGCAGAACGCCACCTGCCCGAGGGCCACGAGACCGAGGGCGATGGCCCGGGTCGCCAGGTATGGGGCCACCGCGTTCGCCCCGTGGCCGAAGGGCACCGTACCCGTGGCCCAGACCGCTCCCTGCACGAGGCCCGCCAGCAGGAGGGCTCCCACGGCCAAAAACCACCCTCCCGTCCAAGCCCAGAAGTGCCACCACGCGAGCCGGGGACTGATCAGCATCCGCCCAATGGCGGCGGGGATCAGGACGTACGCGGCACCCAGGGCTACGGATCCCGCTCCGGCACCCAGCAGGAGCGCCGTCCTCGCCTCCGTCCACAGGGTGAGGCCGGCAATCCGGGCGGGTCCGAGCAGGGATGCGAGGCCCGATCCCAGAGCCCCGAAGAGGAACGCGACGCTGCCCACCGGGAAGAAGGCCAGCCCGGGGGACTCCGACAGCCGGGCCCACTGTCCCTCCAGGGCCCGCCAAACCCCCGCGGCGGTGCTCGCCACGGGAATCAACAGGAGGACGCTCGCGACCGCTCCGACCGTCTGCGTCCAGAAGGGCACCGGTCCCCAGATGAACTCAGAACCGGTGCTGAAGGGCGCGAAGGCCGCGGTGGTGACGAGAACCACCAGGGCCAGGGATGAGTTCCCGTTCCCCGCGTTCAGTCGTCCGCCGGTGAAACTCAGGGCCACCGCTGAGGCCGCACCGAACAACCACAGCCACCCGAGCCCCTGGCGGAAAAACGCCTGCGCCAGGGCATCCATGATCCCCCAGTAGGGGTTCCCGCCCGGCGTGAACAGTCCCTTGCCGAGCACCAGAACCACCACAAGCCCCGTCACGGAGCCCGTCCCGAGCCAGGCAACGGGATCCCCACGTTTCCCCGCCCGCACGGTCCGCACAAGACTCCCCAGCACCACGAGCGCCGCGGCCAAGCGCAGGAGGTCTACACTCGGGGGCGCTTCCCCCCACAGCCGGCCCCGGGAGATCCCCCGCAGGAGGTCCCACCAGGCGAGGAGTTCCGCCAGGTTCCACAACCAGAAGGCGAGGTTCGCCAGGCGTACGCCCCAGAGGGGCTCCCGGACCGTGGACGGGACGATGGCCAACAGGGCAGCGAGAAGGAGGTTGCTGCAGAACCCGAAGATCCAGAGGTCCCGAGCCGTCGCCATCAGCCGGCCGTAGGAAAGCCACGACACGTCCCCGAAGATCCCCGGGAAGACCAGGTGGAGGCTCGCGGCGAGCTCGTGGAGGACCGCCAGGACTCCCCAGGCAGCCCCCAGGTACAGGAAGCGGCGGGAGGGACTCCAGGGTTCGTCCGTGAACATCCAGCCCAGCATCTACGTCTCCGCCACCAGCCCGAAGGATGCCACGAACAGCAGCAACAGGAAGAAGGCGATCCAGAAAAGGGCGTACCACAGGTAGCTGCGCAGCGTCCGTGGGTTGAACCGCCCGATCATCGCTTCCCTCCTGCCGCCATGAGGCCGCGGACCTTCTCCACGAACTCCCGGACCGCGGAAACGAACGCCTCCTGGTCGTGGAGTCCGTAGGCGAAGAAGGCCACCCGCTCCGGGTCTACCCGCTGGCGCTGGAGCCGCTTCCGGAGCTGATCCATCCTCCCCTCCATGATCCAGTTCCCCTCCCGGTTCAGGCAGTCCCCCATGGGGCACCCGCACACGAAGGTCCCCGCAGCTCCACTCCGCAGCGCCAGTTCGAGCCAGGCGGGTCGCACGAATCCGCTGCACGGCACCGCGATCACCGTGACCTCCGGACACGCCTTCATGGTTCCGTCCGGGTTCAGCAACCCTTCCCCGGAGACAGCCCAGTCGCACAGGAATCCGACCACCCGCCCAGGGCGTTCCGGTTCCGTCCGCTCCGTCACCTGCGGCTGCGCCATCGTTCCCTCCTTCATCCCGCGGGAACCGGGGCTCCCGTGGCCTGCCGGATCCGCTCCTGGATCTCCCGCTCCAGCATCCGCGGAAGCTCCAGGGCCTGGAAGGGACAGGCCCCGATGCAGATCCCGCACTCCACGCACCGAGAGTCCACCACCACCGCCAGCAGCTTCCGGTTGGCCGCAGCCCGGGTCTTCCCGGGATAGGGACTGGGCACCATGTAGATGGCGTTGTAGGGGCAGTCGTAGTAACAGAGCTCGCAGCCCGTGCAGTTGTCCTCCACCACCACCGCCACCCCGGGAGACCTGGGAATCCGGCCGGGGTCATCGGGCAGAGAGTACGGGATCCACAGGCCATACACCACGAGGGCGATCACGAGGAGAAGCGCCCATCCCGGAGCCATCCAGCGGGCCAGCACGTAGGGCCAGAGGTAAAACCAGTCCACCGCAAACCCCTCCGGCTGTGCGCCCGGGGCCGCGGGCCGGCCGCTCGTAGCGGGAAGGACCGCCGCGAGGAAGAACAACAGCCCCACGCTGAAGAGGACCCACAGGGCCGGCGGCCACACCTTGGGGTGCCGGATGCGGACGTAGTGCCACCACAGGAGGATGTAGAGGGTGACGGCGGGGCCCACATGCAGGAACAGGAACCGGGGAAGGGTCGTATCGCTCACCCCGGGACCGCCCAGGAACAGCCGAACCAGGTGCTCCCCCACCAGGGGCACGTCCCGGAGCGCCTGGACGGTCAGGCTCGCCAGGAGCTGGCTGCGCTCGTCCCACACCAACAGGTATCCCGTGAATCCCGCAAGCCCGCTCATCACCAGGAGGAACATCCCCGAGATCCAAGCGGAGTCCCGGGCTTTCCGGAAGCGCTCCGTGAACCAGTTCCGGAAGAGGTGCAACAAGATGGCCACCATGAAGGCGTCTGCCGCGTACCGGTGGATCCCCCGGAAGATCACCCCGTAGGGCACCCGATCCGTGAGGAACTGCACGGAGGCATATGCCCCCTCCAGGCTCGGCTCGTAGTACAGGAAGATAAGGATGCCGGAGATCACGAGAACGGTGAGGAACAGGTTCGAAAGCCCCCCCGTGTAGTAGAGGGGGTTGAAGTCCTGCGGGTAGACCCGCTGGATCCACCGGTCCAGCCGCAGAGTCCAGTCCTGGAGCCTCAGAATCGCCTTCCGGTACACCGTCTCATTCCTCCCGCGCGGTCATCCCCACCTTCCGGAACAGCAGCACCAGGAACGAGTACAGCATGAGCAGGACCCCCATCGCTCCTGCGCTCACCAGCCGGTGATCCGTGAGCTCCCCGTACACCACCGCCCCCACACAGGCGAGGGAGGCGAGGCTCAGGAGGACGATGCCCCGGGCAGATCCCCGCTCCCCCCGGGCCAGGATGCGCTCATACACCCCGATCCGGCGCCGGAGCCGGCCGGCCCGACGGTCCGCCGCATACATCACGAGTCCCGCCCCGAGGAAGGCGGCTAAGAGCAGCGCACTCCACCCCACCGCCCGGACCCACGCTCCAGGACTTCCGGTCTGCACCACCGCCCTCCAGCCCGACCACGCCTCCGGGAGGGCCAGGACCGCACCGACGAACGCCAGGAGGAAGACGAGCCGCTGCATCGCTACGCTCCCGAACTCGGGGCGGGCCGTGCCGCGGGGACCGCCCGCGGGGCAGGTTTGGGAGCCGCTGCCTCCGCAGCCCGTACCTTCCGGCGGTACCGGATCTCCAGCAAAAACCCCAGGGTCAGGGTGAGGGCGGTGATGATGAGCACGATGTGGGGGTCTCGGCCGATCACCGCGATGTTGAACAGGATGAGGGCGGTGAACACGAGGAAGTAGGTGAGGGCCATGACGCCCACCACGGTGAAGAAGGGTCGCTCGCTCGGACGCCGCCCTTTGCTGCGATCCAGGAACGGCACGAGCATCCCGTACGCGATCAGGAGCCCAGGCCCCAATCCGGCCCACAGCGGCGGGGTGTACTTCACGTACTGGTACAGGGCCAGGAAGTACCAGTCGGAGAGGATCGGCAGCGGCGTCCGGTTCGGATCGGCCCTCCGGCCCATCTCCGCGGGGAAGATCCAGCTGGCGGCCACCAGCATCAGCAGCAGGATCCCAATGGCCGTGGGCGAGAGGTTGAAGCGCTTCCGGCGGGTGAAGATGAAGTACAGCTCCACCAGGATCAAGAGCAGAACGGAGATCCCGAAATGGATCGCGTAGAAGCGGGTGAGGGTGCCCTGCCCCTCCGCGGGCCCGCCGAGAAACGCGAAGGCGATGGCGCTGCCGAACCGGGTCCGGCCGATGAGGGGGAGCTCGTCCAGGTAGACGGCCACGGTGAGCACCACCTTGGCGGCCCAGAAGGCCCGCTGGTTCCAGATCAGGAGATACCCCGTGAGGCCGGAGATCATGGCCAGCACGAGGGAGCCGAACAGGATCATCCAGCTGAGCTCGTTGGGCCGCTTGTACTCCCCCAGGAAGTACATGCGGTAGATCCGGAGGGTGATGGCGATGATGAGCATGTCCGCGCCGTACTTGTGCATGCCCCGGATGAGCCAACCGAAGGGGATCTCGTGCTGGATCCGGAGGATGGAGGTGTACGCGCCGTGGGTGGTGGGCTCGTACCAGATCATGAGGAGGATGCCGCTGGCGATGACCACGATCCAGGAGAAGTACACGATCTGGCCGAGGAGGTAGAGGGGGTTGTCGTAGCGCTCCACGTTGGTCTCGTCGAAGAGGTCCAGCTTCTGCTTCCGTTCGCTGAACCACTCCCGCAGGCGCTCCCACATGGCTAGGCGATCCCTCCGGGTTCCACCGCGGTCACCACGATCACCCCGTTTTGGATCTCGTAGACGAAGTAGCGAGGGGGCCGGGGCGCCGGACCCGAGAGCACCCGCCCAGGCACCTCCCGGTCCGCGGGGTCATAGATGGAGAGGTGGCAGGGACAGCCCAACAGGCCATGCCGCCGGTCCGGGGGAGGCATGTAGCCCCCATATCCCGCGGTGATCTCCCGCCAATCCGGCACGTAGTTGAAGATGCAGCCCAGGTGCGGACAGATGCGGGAGAAGACCACGATGTCCGTGGGTTCCCTCCCCCCTCGGTATCCCGGGAAGCGCACCTTCCACGGGAGCTTGATGGCCACCCCGGGGACCGTCGCCGCCTTCGCCTGCTCCGGCGTGTATTGCGGATACTTCTGGGTGAACACGAAGAACTTGCTGGACCAGGGCTCCGCGAGCTCTTCCAGCCGAGCGATGGGGAGGGGCTCCCCTTTCGGGAGGTCTCCCTCCGCCAGGTCCGGCGGAACCTTTCCTTGCGGGACCCCGAGCCCGGGCTCCAGGTTCGGCTTGAGGTAGCGCAAAAGAGGCGCCGCAAACGCCAGAAGCGCCCCCACCGCAGGAATTCCCGCCACCACCTGCAGGAACGTCCGCCGGTTCACACCTTTTGCCCTCTGCTCTTCCGCCATGCTCCCCAACTCCTCACCGGAGATCCGCGGGGGGGTCGTATACGAAGGTCCACAGGTACTCTACCACGGCCCAGATCTCATCTGGGCTGAGCTCATCCCGGAACGCGGGCATGAGCTTCACCCCCCGCCGCTCCACACCTTCCACGATGCGCTGGTAGAGCTCCGTGGGCTTGCGGTAGGCCATCCACTCCCGGTCCGTGAAGATCCCAGGTCCCACCCCCCGAGCCCAGGTCCACACCCGTTCCCGGAACTCCCTCGCCCGGGGCCCTTTCCCGTCTCCGGCCGGTCCGTGACACTCCGCGCACTTCTGTCGGTAGATCCTCCGGCCCAGCTGCAACCGCTCTCGGGTGGTGGTCCGGCTCCACGCCCAGAACACCACGTCCCAGATCTCCTGGTCCGACAGCCTCGGGGTCCCGCCGTCGGCGGCTCCGTACGCGGGGTGCTGGAACCCAGGCATGGCGGTGTGCGGGCGACCCCGGGCCACGGTCTCGAACATGGAAAAGGGGGTATTGAGCCGCATCTGGTCGAGGTTGTGGAAGTTGGCGGGCCGGGAGGGGAGGGGTTCTCCCTTCGGGTGGATCCGGAAAAAGCCGAGAAAATCCGTGTAGAGGCTCTTCTCGGGCGCGGTGAGGGTCTTCGCCATGGGCCCGTCTCCCCGGCCCTCGGGACCGTGGCAGACCGCGCACCGGGCGTCGAAGATCTTCTTCCCCGCGTCCGCGCTGGGCTTACGGGGCATGAAGCCCATGCGGACGACGAAGCGGGGAAGGGGCTCATATGCGGGCCCCCGGGGACCCGCCACCCGGACGAACGGCTGGCAGCCCCCGAGCAGCACCGCGGCGAGGCCGAGGAAAAAGACGCGCACCGCGACGGGTCGGCTCATGCGATGTTCCCGCTCTTGCCCGCGGTCTCCTTCCGGGAAGACGCGAAAAGGCAGGACCGGTGCGGCCCCGCCCTCAAGGCCACCGGCATTGTCCAACCTTTCTGGGGATCCGTCAAGGCGCGCCCTCCCCCCCCTCGTACTTCGTGGGGCACTTGGTGAGCAGGACCCGCGCTCGGAATCCTCCCTCCGGGGTCCAGATCCCCTCCACCACCACGGGGGCTCCGTCCCGGAAGAGATCCGTCACCACGCCCCGGTAGGTCACGGGCAGCCGCGCGCCTCCTTCTTCGAGCACGAAAAAGAGCGAAGAACCCTCCCGGCGCACGCTTCCCGGGGCCACGTTCCCTGCCACCCGGACCGGAACGCCGTATGCCTCCTTCCCCCGGGCCCGGAGCTCCGAGACGGTGACGTAGTAGACCGCCGTGGACCGCACTCCACTGTAGACGAGCACCCCGAGCCCCGCGAGGATGAGCCCCACGAGCAGGAATCTCCGTCCCCTCACCGGCGATCCTCCGCCAACCCGCGCGGTTCCGTCCGCTTCCCCTCCCGCACCTGGGCCTCCAGCCTCGTGATCTCCTGCTGGAGTTGGCTCGTCCGATGGTGCAGCCACATGAGGTACGCCACCAGGACCACCCACACGAGCCCGTACGCCCAGAACAGGTAGACCATGCTATCCGCTTAACTCGATGCGCAGACGTCGCGCGGCTCCGTCCAGGAGCCCCACCCGCAGACGCAGGCGCACCAGGGCGGAGTACAGGAGGACAAAGGCGAACAGCGTCATCGCGAGGGCGTGCACCATGGCGGGCTCCAATCCCGTGGGCCGGCCCGCGGGGTCCTGTCCGAAGACCACGGGGTGCACGCCCCGCAGCAGGCGGACGCTCAGGAACACGAGCGGCAGGTTCAGAAAGGCCAGGATGCCCACCACCGCCGCAAAGCGGCGGGCTCGGTCTGCCTCCGAGACCGCCCGGAGAACGAGATAGCCCAGGTACACCAGCTGCGTCAGGAGGGTGCTGGTGAGCTGTGGCTCCCACGTCCACCATACCCCCCAGGTGGGTTTTGCCCACACGGCTCCCGTGAGGAGCACAAGCCCGTTGAACAGCACTCCGATCTCCGCAGAGGCTCCCGCAAGTTCGTCCCAGTAGGCTTCCCGGGCCCGGAGGTACTGGATCCCCGCTCCAAAGGTCACGAAGAAGGCCAGCAGGGCCGCTCCCCACAGGCTGAGGTGGACGTAGAAGATCCGCTGCAGGTGGCCCATGATCCGCTCTGTGGGGGCGTAGAGAAAGCTCCCATACCATGCCAGGAACAGCGCCACCACCAGCGCCCCCACCTCCAGACGCCTCAAGGCCCGTCCTCCACCACGGCTTCGAAGAGCATCAGGCTCGCGGCCCCCAGGATGATAGCAAAGGCGGCTACCAGCCGCAATTCAGGCCCGGCCGCGCCCAGCGGCAGCCCCTGCAGGACCTTCGCCGTGGCTCCCACGCTGCCGATGAGAAGGGGGAGGGCCAAGGGCACGAGGAGGAGCGGGAGCATCAGCTGTCGCAGGCGGGTGTTCGCGGCCACCACGCTGAGCAGGGTTCCCGGGAGTCCCAGGGCTGCGCTGCCCAGCAACAGGACCACGCCCAGGGATGCCATCCGGGGAGGACTCAAGTCCACGTTCAGCAGCACGGCGAACACGCCGAGGCTCAGGACCTCCACGAGGAGCATCCACAGAAAGGTGCTGGTGGCCTTCGCGCACAGGATGGCGGCCCGATCCACGGGGGCCGCGAGTACGGCCCACCCCGCGCGCTGCTCCTGCTCCAGTTCATACGCGCGTCCCAGGCCCAAAAGGGCGGTGAAGGTGATGGTGGTCCAGAGGATCCCCGGCCCTGCAGAGGCCACCACCGTGGGGTCCAGTCCCACGGCCACACTGAAGAGCACCAAGGCCACGAGGGCCATGGTCCCCATGGAAAGGACGATCTCCCGGGCCCGCGACTCGATCCGGAGGTCCTTCATGACCAGGGCCCGGTACGAGGTCCAGAATCCGGGCACCCGGCCGCCTCCCAACAAGGCCGGGGCGGCCGGAGGGCAGGAGGATCCCGCCTCCGGCACCAGACGCCCGTCCTGCAGGCTCAGGATGCGGTGACAGAGTCCCGCTACCTCCTGGGGGCGGTGGGTGGTGAGGACCAAAGCCCCCCCCGAGGCGAGGTGGCGGAGCAAGGTGGTGCGCAGCCAGTCCGATCCCTCCGCGTCCAGACCCGTAAAGGGCTCGTCCAGGAGCAGGAGTGCGGGTCGGGGCAGGAGGGCGCGAACGAGGCTGACGCGCTGCTGCCATCCCCGGGAGAGGTTCCGCACGATCTCCCCTCGCCGCGGACCCAACCCGCTGTCCCGGATCAGCTCCTCCATCCGTTCGGGAGCCACCCCGTAGAGCACGGCGAACAGGCGCAGGTTCTCCTCCACGGTGAGGCCGCCGTACAGGAAGCTCTCGTGCCCGGTCATCCCCAACCGGACCCGGACGGCCTGGGGCGCGTGCCACGGGTCGAGGCCGAACAGCCGCAGGCGACCCCCATCCGGCCGCAGGAGGGTGCCGAGGATACGCAGGAGGGTGGTCTTTCCCGCGCCGTTGGGCCCCACGACGGCCACCGCCTCCCCGGGGTGCACCTCGAGGTCCAAGCCCCGGAGCACCCGGTGCTCTCCCAGGGTTTTCCGGATCCCTCTCGCGGAGAGTACGGGGGACACGGACCTCAGGCCGAAGACGCCAGCAGCTTGGCCTCGAGGGCCCGCCGGAGGACCTTTCCGTCGAAGAGGAAAAAGGGGTAGCCGCGGTAGGTGGCCGCCGCGTACGCGGCCTCCTGCTGCTCCAAGCGGGCCAGCGCTTCCCGGATCCGCTGGACCTCTTCCGCGAGAGGGGCGCTCAGCTCCTGGTTGATGGCCCGGATCCGATGGGTGAGCGCGCGGCGTTCCCGGCGGGTCAGGGATTCCTCCTGGAGTCGTCGGATGAGGTTCCACTTCTCCTCCACCAGGCTGCGGAGGTGGGGATCCTGGGGGTCCAGGACCCGGTCAGGATTGTGGAGGAGCTCGTGCAGCCGCTGTTGGAGGTGCACCCGCTGAAGTCCCGGATCTTCCGGGGATGCCAGCGGAAGATGGAAGGTGGCGGTGACCACCGCAAAGGCAGGAGGATCCAGGGCGAACAGGCTCCGGATCAGCCGGTCCGTAGCCCGGTCGTAGAGGGCGCCTCCGACCCCGTGCACGAAGAGGTCCGCCACGCACACCCGTACGAACAGGGTGAGGGCCATGCCCCGCGGCCGCAATCCGAACTCCGCGAGGGCCTCGGGGGATGTGTGGAGATCCACCCGGGCGAGCTCTCCTTCTTCCGTGGAGAGCACCACCTCCTCCTCGGCCCTCTGGGCGAACACCGGCCGCCGCCTTCCCCCCCGCACGGTCCACAGGGGGAGCTCGTAACGGTCCGACCACCGTCGCAGGTTGGGAAACGGCTGGGCTGGAGATCGGATCCCCTCGGACCTCCGGTGGGCCTCCAGGGCCTCGTTGTACGCGATCCAGAAGGACTCGCAATTGCTCGCCATCCACCGGACGAACCGCAGGAACCCTCGGGTCGAGCACAGCCAGGAGACCGGGAGCTCCGCGTAGGCAGCGGCGGGTTCGAAGGCACGTCGCAGGCGCGCCACGAACTCTCCCAGGCTCTCGCACGCCTCCCGCTCCCGCTCGCCGAGCACGCTCAACCGCTCCAGGCCTGCGAGGAGTGCGGGATCACCCAGGGTCGCGAGATCCCGACGAACCGCTTCCACCCACTCCCGCCAGCACGTCTGGGCAGGCGGCGGGACCGCCTCAAAGGGGACATCGGGCGGGCACCGCACGAGGATCCGGTGCACGGTCTGTAGCCCCCCGTCCCGCCGGGGCACCGCCACATCCAGCACGTCCACCGCGTCGCTGTCCACGATCAGGCTCAGGGGCAGGATTCCCGGGCACAGGCCCAGCACCAGGTTCTTCGCCCAGATCCCGGGGTGATGGAAAACGGGCTGGTGGCCGGTGACCACGAGGGGCCCCGCGCCCTCTCTCGTTTGCAGGCCCCACCGGCGGCCGAAGCGGGCTGCGGCCGCGAGGACCTCCTCCCGGACCACCCGGCGGAATGCCCCCAGGGGCTCGCCGTCGAGGCGGACGGAGCTGCGATCGAGCTTCTCCGCGTTCTCCTCCGCCACGGCCTGCCAGCACGGCAGGGGAGGGAGGCACACGACCTCCCCGGAGTTCTTGGGGATGCTCGGTCGCGGGATCTCCGCCGTCTGGGAGCGATCCCTCCTCACAGAAGGGCATCCAGGGTTCGTAGGCCCACCTCCTCCCGCATCACGAAGGGCTCCGCGTACGCCACCCCCACCAGCGCCCCGAAGTAGGCGGCGGAGGTGCGGAGGAGATCCAGGATCCACAGGTTTCCCCGATCGTCCTCGAACTGGCTGCGGTATGCAGCCACGCTCTCCAGTTTGCGCTCGAAGGTCTCGCTGACGTCCACGAGGAACGAGGGACGCCGCACCATCCGGTAGTGGGTGGAGAAGTAGTGGATCACCCGCCGCGGGTAGTGCGGCTCCCCGGGAATGTCGGACTTGGTGAGCTTGGCGTAGAACCGGGCGGCCTCCCCGAGCTGCGCGGCCTGGACGTGGTCCGGGTGCGCGTCCTCCCAGTACGGCACGAACAGGAGCTCCGGCCGCACCTCCCGGATGACCCCGGCCACCCGTTTGCGGGCCTCCACGGCGTCCAGGAGGAACCGGTTGGGAAGATCCAGGGTGATGCGGCGCACGCCCAGGATGTCCGCGGCCGCGGCCGCCTCTTGGAGCCGGCGTTCGGGCGTCCCCCGGGGGGTGGGTTCGCCGTTGGTGAGGTCGCAGAGCACCACCGTCCAGCCCTGGCGGACCAGGAGGGCCACGGTCCCGCCCATTCCGATCTCCGCGTCGTCCGGGTGTGGGCTCAGCACTAAGGCCCGACGATTCATCCCCTGTGCTCCTTCCCCGTGCAGACCGCGGACTCCGCCCCGCGCAGCCAGCGCTGTGCAGCGCGGTGCAGGACCTCCCGGTAGTACCGCAGCCGAACCTCCGGATCATCAAGTCCCCCCCAGAACCGGCGTGCGGGGTTCTTGTAGATGCGGCCGATGGGGATCTCCCGGATGCGCAACTTCAAGGCCGCGGCCTGCACCCAAACCTGTAGGGGCATCCCGTAGGAGGGCTCGTCCAGTTCCAGCTTCCGGAGGGCCTCCGCCCGATATGCCTTGAACCCACAGAAGGCGTCCGTGATCCCCAGCCCCGTGAGGGCGTTCACCTCCTCCGTGATCTCCCGGTTGATGCGGAGCCGGTCCGGGGGCGGATCCTGGCCCCGGGAGGAGCCCGGGAGGTAGCGGCTTCCGGAGACGATGTCCACGCCCTCCAAGGCGCTCAGGAGGTCCGGGATGAGGTAGGGCTCGTGCTGCTCGTCGCAGTCCATGGTCACCACCACGTCGTATCCATGCTCCAGAGCATAGCGGAAGCCGCTCATCAGGGAGGCCCCGTACCCGCGGTTTTCCGGGTGGCGGATCACCCGGATCTCCGGGAACCGCCGCAGGATCTCCGGGGAGCGGTCCGTGCTGCCATCGTCCACCACCAGGATGTCCGCCGTGGGCGCGTAGCCCCGCACCGCCCGCAGAACCCCTTCCAGGGTCTGCTCCTCATTGTACAGGGGCATGACGATGAGGACCCTCATCGCAGCTTTCGGAGAGCCTCGTAGGCTGCCTCAACCGTGTGCCGGATCTCCTCCGGCCCGTGGGCCAGGGATACGAACATGGCCTCGAACTGGCTGGGCGGGAGGTAGACGCCCCGGCGCAGCATCTCCCAGAAGAACTGCGCGTACCGGACCACATCCGACCTCCGGGCGCTCTCGTAGTCCCGCACGGGAATCTCGGAGAAGAACAGGGTGAGCATGCTCCCCACCCGGTTCACCTGTACAGACACGCCCGCGGTCCGGGCCGCGTCCAGAAGTCCCTCTTCCAGCTGGGCGCTCGTCCGTTCCAGGTGCTCGTAGGCACCGGGCTGACGCAACCGTTCCAGGGTCGCCAGTCCCGCCCGCACCGCCACGGGATTCCCAGAAAGCGTTCCCGCCTGGTACACGGGCCCCTCGGGGGCCACCAGGGACATCACGTCGCGCCGTCCACCGTAGGCCGCGAGGGGGAACCCGCCGCCGATCACCTTTCCCAGAGAGGTAAGGTCCGGCCGGATGCCGAAGACCGCCTGGGCCCCGCCCCACCCGACCCGGAAGCCCGTGATGACCTCGTCGAAGACCAGCAAGGCTCCGTACGCCGCGGTGAGGTCCCGCAGGACTTCCAGGAACGCCCGCTCCGCGGGCACCACGCCCATGTTGCCCGCCACGGGTTCCACCACCACCGCGGCGATCTCCGGTCCGAACCGCGCGAAGACCTCCTCCACCGCCTGCACGTCGTTGTACGGAAGGGAGAGGGTGTGCTGGACCGCGGCCGCGGGAACCCCCGGGCTATCCGGCAGCTCCAGGGTAGCCACGCCGCTCCCCGCGCGAACCAGAAGGGCATCCGCGTGCCCGTGGTAACCGCCGTCGAACTTGACGATGCGATCCCGTCCCGTGGCGGCCCGGGCGACTCGGAGGGCGCTCATCACCGCCTCGGTGCCGCTGCACACGAGCCGCACCATCTCCAGGGAGGGAACGGCCTCGCAGAGCACCTCCGCGAAGGCCACCTCATACGGGGTGCAGGCACCGAAGGAACTCCCGCTTTCCACGGCCTCCACCGCGGCCCGCACCACTTCCGGGTGCGCGTGCCCGCAGATGAGGGCTCCCCAGCTGCCCACGTAGTCCACGTACCGGTTCCCGTCCACGTCCTCAACGTACGCTCCCTCGCCGCACACGAGGAAAGGCGGAATCCCGCCCACCGCCCGAAAGGCCCGGACCGGACTGTTCACGCCCCCGGGCATGAGGGCCTGGGCGCGGGCGTAGAGCCTGTGGGAACCGTCCTGCCTCATGCCCGGAGCTTCCGTGCGGCTTCCTTCGCGAAGTACGTGAGGATCACGTCCGCCCCGGCCCGCCGGATGGCCAGGAGGGTCTCCCACATGGCCCGCTCCAGGTCCACCCATCCCCGCTGGGCGGCGGCATGGATCATGGCGTACTCCCCGCTCACCTGGTAGGCGGCCGTGGGCATCCCGAACCGCTCCTTCACCGCCCGCAGCACATCTAGGTAGGGAAGCGCGGGCTTGACCATCACCAGATCCGCGCCCTCCTCCAAGTCCTGCGCCACCTCCCGCAGGGCTTCTCGGACGTTCGGGGGATCCATCTGGTAGGTTCGCCGATCCCCGAACCGGGGCGCGCTCTCCGCGGCCTCCCGGAACGGGCCGTAGAAGCAGCTGGCGTACTTCGCCGCATACGCCAGGATCCCCACGTGGGAGTACCCCGCCTGATCCAGGCTCCGGCGGATGGCCTGCACCTGCCCGTCCATCATCCCGGAGGGCGCCACCAGGTCCGCGCCGGCTTCGGCCTGGGCCACCGCGACGCGGCCGTAGATCTCAAGGGTGGCGTCGTTGTCCACGGGCCCCTCGGGTCCTGCCAGCACCCCGCAGTGGCCGTGATCCGTGTACTCGCACAGGCACAGGTCCGCGAGGAGGACCACCTGATCCCCGAACTCCCCGCGCAGCCTCCGCAGGGCCCGTTGGACGATCCCGTCAGGGCTGTAGGCCTCACTCCCCGCGGCATCCTTTCGCGCGGGGATCCCGAAGAGGATCACCGCCCGGACGCCCGCTTCCAGGAGTTCCCCCACCTCTCGGACGAGGCTGGGCAAGGTGTGCTGGTACTGGCCCGGGAGGGAGGGGATCTCCACGGGCTGCGAGAGGCCTTCCTTCACGAAGAGGGGTGCGACCAGCTGCTCAGCCCGCAGGGCGTGCTCCGCCACGAGCTGTCGCAGGACCTCCGTACGACGCAACCGTCGTCCCCGGTGGACCGGAAATCCCATCCTACCGCCTCCTCTGGAGAACCGCGCGCACCGCCTGCACCATTCCCTCGGAAGTGTACACCTCCGCGACCCCGTCCACCCGGAACCCCAGCTCCTCGACCGCCTTTGCGGTCACGGGACCGATGCACACCAGTCGGGTGCTCTCCGGAAGCCGTTCTCCTCCCAGCAAGGACCCCAGGGCCCGCGCCGCGGAAGGGCTCGCGAGGGTCACCACATCCACCCCTTCCCGGATCGCCTCCATCAGCCGCGGGGCCTCCTCCCAGGCCACCTCCGTCCGGTAGGCAGCCACCACCTCCACCTCCGCGCCTCGCGCCCGCAGTCCTTCGGGCAGGACGTCCCGAGCCTCCTCCGCCCGGGGGATGAGGACCCGCACGCCTCGCAGTTCCAGGGCTCCGAAGGCCTCCACCAAACCCTCCGCCCGGTACTCGGATGGTTGGAGACCCACAGGGACACCCAGCCGTTCCACCATCCGCGCGGTGGCGGGACCGATGGCGGCAATGTGCACACCCCGAAGGACCTCCACGGGGATGCCCAAGTGGTGGAGCCGGTGCTCCACCGCCCGGACCCCGTTCTGGCTCGTGAACACCACCCACTGGTAGGTTTCCAGCCTGCGCAAGGCCCGATCCAGATCCTCCCAGGACGGAGGAGGGAGGATCCGGAGGAGGGGGATGTGCACCACCTCCACGCCCAAGGCCCTCAGTCGCGCTCCGAGGTCTCGGCCCTGAGGCGCGGGACGCGTAACTAGGATGCGAGGGTGGGCAGGTGTCCGCACACGGCCTCCGCGGCTTCCCGTCCCATCTCCTCCGCGGCCGCGACGGGTCCCGCGCGCTCCACGCGCACCGCCCAGCTCCCATCCGGAGCCGCCACGAGGCCCCTGAGCCGCAGGATGTTCCCGGCCTCCCAAGTGGCAAGGGCCGCGGCCGGGATCGTGCACCCGCCTCCCAACCCCCGCAGGAACGCCCGCTCCGCGCTCACCGCCGCCCGGGTGAGAGGGTCGTCCAGGGACTCGACCAGAGCGCGCACTCGGAGGTCGTCTTCCCGGACCTGGAGGGCAATCGCTCCCTGACCCGGAGCCGGGAGCATCACCTCCGGATCCAGGCGCTCCGCGACCTCCTGCTCCCACCCACCCCGCACCAATCCCGCCACGGCCAGGATGGCGGCATCCACTTCCCCGGCACGCACCTTCCGGATGCGGGTGTCCACGTTGCCCCGGAGCGGCACCACCTCCAGGTCCTTCCGGTAGATCCGGAGCTGGGCCGCTCGCCGGGGACTGCTGGTGCCCACCCGGGCTCCGGGCGGAAGGTGCGCGAGGGAAGGGACGTTGGCCACGAGGGCGTCCCGGGGATCCTCCCGGGGCGGGATGGCGGCGACCACGAGGCCTGGGGTGGGATCGGTGGGCAGGTCCTTGAGGCTGTGCACCGCGAGATCAATGGACCCTTCCCGCAGGGCCCGCTCCAGCTCCGCCACGAAGAGACCGGGGCCGGAGGGATGCACTAGAGGACCTAGCCACCGGTCCCCGCGGGTCTGGATCACCACGACCTCGAACTGGAGCCCAGGGTGCAGTCCGCGCAGGACGGCTAAGACCACCTCCGTCTGCCGGCGGCTGAGCAAACTCCCCCGGGTTCCCACGCGGACGGTGCTCAAGAGCTCGCTACGTCCTCCAGGTCCAGCAGGGCCCGGGCCGCGTCCACCAGCGCGGGGGCCCGGTCCGCCGCCATCGCCTTCAGGCGCACGATGGGTCGGTGCAGCAGCCGGTTGATGGCGGCGCGCAGAGCCTGGCGCACCGCCTCCTGGTGCTCCACAGGGAGCTGTGCCAGCTGGGGGCGGAGTCGCGCCCACTCCTCCTCCAAAATGGCCTCTGCCCGGTGGCGGAGGGCGCGGATGAGGGGGACCACGTCCAGGGACCGGTACCAGGCCTCGAACTTCTCCGTCTCCTCCGCCAGGATCGTTTCCGCCCGCTCCACGTCTCCCCGACGCTCCTGGAGCACTCTCTGGCCCGCGGCCTGCAGGTCGTCGATGTCCACGAGGTGCACGCCGGCCAGGGAGCGCACCGCGGGGTCCACGTCCCGGGGGACCGCGATGTCCAGGATCAGGAGGGGGGCAGTACGCTTCCGCATCACTTCCGCCACCATGGACGCCTCCACCACCACGTGCGGGGCGCCCGTGGACGTCACGAGGATGTCGGCCTCCTGGAGGGCGGAACCCAGCTCGTCGAAGCGCACGGTCCGGGCCCCGAAGGCAGCGGCCAGGGCTTCCGCGTGCTCGAGGGTGCGGCTACAGACCACCACCGCGGTGCACCCCGCCTCCACCAGGTTCCGGACCAGCAGGCGCGCCATCTCCCCGCTTCCCAAAACGAGAACCCGCCGTCCCCGCAGGTCCCCGCAGGCCTCCCGGGCCACGGTGAGGGCGGCCCCGGGCACGGACACCGCACCCCGGCCGATCCCCGTCTCCCGCCGCACCCGCCGGCCTGCGGCGATGGCCTGCCGGAACAGACGGCTCAGGACCGGGCCGATCCCGCCTCCTTGCTGGGCCAGGCGGAAGGCCTCCCGTACCTGGCCGAGGATCTGCGCTTCCCCCACGATCATGGAGTCCAGCCCTCCCGCGACCCGGAAGAGGTGCCGGGCGGCCTCCGCCCCCCGGTGCAGATATATGTAAGGGGCGAAGGTCTCCCGGGGCACCCCGTGGTAGGCGGACCAGAAGGACAGCACGGACTCCCGGCCCGCCTCCTCGTCCACCGCAACCACGTAGGCCTCCGTCCGGTTACAGGTGGAGAGCAGGGCAGCCTCCGCGATGCCCTTCTGCTGCCGGAGGAGGGCCACCGCGGAGGGGAGTTTCCCGGGGAGGAACGCCACCCGCTCCCGGGCCTCCACGGGAGCCGTGTGATGGCTGAGGCCGAGCGCGAGGAGATCCATCGCTTCTGGTGCGAGCATAGCCCCCCGCGGCCGGGCCGTCAAACCGTTACAGCAGCTTGACCCCGTTGATCTGCAACTTGAACTGGCACCCCAGGAACTCCGCGGCCCGACGGCAAAGGATCATGCGGGACAGGAAGATCTCGAAGTACTCCATCACGGGGGCCGCCTCTGTGTTGATGGCGAGCTCCAGGGTGATCTCCCGGTTCTTCTCGTCCACCCGCAAAAAGGAGTGCTCCACCGCGTAGTTCACCCGGTCGTGGATGTCGAAGGTGGTGGGGTCGGGGTTGCGCACCCGGGTGCGGTGGACGTCGGACTTGTCCGCGAGGATCACCGCGGCCCCCACGTTGCTCACGGGCTGTCCGTGGGACTCCTCGTGGTTGCCGATGGCGCTCATCACCACCGCGCGCTCCTCCGGCCCCATCCCCAGCCGTGCGAGGATGCGGTCTGCCAGCATGGCCCCCACCTGCTCGTGGTTCTGGCGGCTCACGAGGTTCCCGATGTCGTGGAGGTAGCCCGCGATGGCCGCCAGCTCCGCATCCCGCTCCGGATGCCCCAGCCGTTTGAGGATGTTGTACGCGATGCGGGCGGTGAGGTTCGCGTGCCGGAAGCCGTGCTCGGTGTAGCCGAGGACCCCCAGGGCTTCGTTTGCCTTGCCCACGTACGCCTCCACCTCCGGGTCCGCCTTCACCACCTCCAAGGTGACCCGGAAAGGGGGAGCCGCAGGGGCTTGAGGATCCCGGGGGGTTCCCACGGGTTCACGCATACAGCCCGCGCAGCCGGCGGGCCTCCACGATCCGCTCCACTCCAAGACAGTACGCCGCGGTCCGCAGATCCACCCCGAACCGCTCCGCGGTGGCGAGTACCGCCTGGAAGGCGCGCACCATGAACAGCTCCAGCCGGGCCCGAACCTCCTCCTCCGGCCAGAAGTACCCGTACCGGTCCTGCACCCACTCGAAGTAGCTCACCACCACCCCGCCCCCGTTCGCCAGCAGATCCGGAACCACGAGCACCCCCCGACGGCGCAGGATCTCATCCGCCTCCGGGGTGGTGGGCTCGTTCGCGCCCTCCACGATCACGGAGGCCCGGATGCGCTCCGCGTTCTCCGCGGTGATCTGGTGCTCGATGGCCGCGGGGATCAAGAGGTCGCAGGGGATCTCCAGGAGCTCCCGGTTGGAGATGGTGCGGGCCCCAGGGTAGCCGACCACGCTTCCCGTGTTGCGGGCGTACTCCTTCACCTGCTGCGGGACGAGCCCCTCCGGATGGTAGATCCCGCCCCGCACGTCGCTCACCGCCACCACCCGGGCCCCCGCCTCTTCGTGCAGCAGCCGGGCCGCGTGGTACCCTACGTTCCCGAACCCCTGGATCACCACCCGGGCTCCCTCCAGGCGTAGGCCCAGATGGGCGAAGGCCTCCCGGGCCACCACCAGGACCCCCCGGCCCGCGGCCTCCTCGCGGCCCCTGGAGCCGCCCAGGGGGATGGGCTTCCCGGTCACGGTTCCGGGCTCCAGGTAGCCCCGCTTCATGCAGATGGTGTCCATCACCCAGGCCATGACCTGGGGATTGGTGCCCACGTCCGGGGCCGGGATGTCCTTGTCCGGCCCGATGATGTCGAAGATCTCCGCGGTGTACCGGCGGGTGAGCCGTTCCAGCTCCCGGTGGCTCAGGCGGGTCGGGTCGCACGCCACCCCGCCCTTCCCGCCACCGAAGGGCACGTCCACCACCGCGCACTTCAGGGACATGAGGGCCGCAAGCGCCATCATCTCCTCCAGGGTGACGTTGGGGTGGTAGCGTACCCCCCCCTTACACGGACCCCGGGCGGTGTCGTACTGCACCCGGTAGCCCACGAACACCTCCACTCGTCCATCGTCCATCTCCACGGGGAGGGAGACGATGACGCACCGGCGCGGATGTTTGAGGGGCTTGGTGGTGGATTCGTCGTAGCCCAGCAGGTGGGCAGCCCGGTCAATCCACCGACAGATGGCCTCAAAAGGATTCCCCGGTTTGTGGGCCTGGATCACGAGCCCCATCCCTCACCCCTTTCGCTCTCCCGCCCGCTCCCGCCCCTTCTCCTGAGCTTCCACCTTGCGGCCGCGTACAGATCCCACCGCGGAGCGGTCCGCCCGGACCCGCACGTTGGGCGCGAGTTCCAGGGTGATCTCGTCCCCGTGGACATCCACGATGGTTCCGTGCAGGCCCCCGACGGTGACCACCCGATCTCCTTTTTTGAGCTTCGCGAGCATCTCCCGCCGCCGCCGCTGCTGTTGCTGCTGGGGCCGGATGAGGAGGAAGTAGAAGACCGCGAGGAGCAGCGCCCAGAGGATCAGGGTATAAAGGACGTTTGGCTGGCCCTGAGGGGCCTGCAGGAACATGCTCCCTCCTTTTCGTTCGCCCGACCTTCCCTCCCCATGGTACCACCCTCCTACCACCGGGTGGCGTACCGGGCGAGAACCCGGTCCCGCCACGCGGCGAAGGTCCCTTGCAGGATGGCTTCTCGGGCCTCCTCCACCCACCGCAGGAGGAAGGCCACGTTGTGGTAGGTGGCCAGGATCGGGCCCAGCAGCTCGCCCGCTTTGAAGAGGTGGCGCACGTAGGCGCGGGTGTGCTGCTGGCACACCCGGCAGGCACACTCGGGATCGAGCGGCCGGAAATCCGTGCGGAAGGGGCTGTTGCGCAGGTTGAGACGACCCTCCCGGGTGAAGACCACCCCCGTGCGGCCCACCCGGGTGGGGAGCACGCAGTCGAAGAGGTCCACGCCCCGGGCGATGGCTTCCACGATGCCCGGCGGAGAACCCACCCCCATGAGGTAACGGGGGCGGTCCTCCGGCAGGTACCGTACCGTGTACTCCAGGAGCTCGTACGTGAGGGAGAGGGGCTCGCCCACGGAGAGCCCACCGATGGCGTATCCTGGCAGGTTGAGGCGCACCGCGTGGGCCGCGGCCTGGGCCCGCAGGGCGGGGCTGAACCCGCCCTGCAGGATCCCGAAGAGGGCTTGGTCCGGGCGACGGCGAGCCGCCAACGCGCGCTCCAGCCAGCGCATGGTCCGGCACAGCGCCTCCCTCGCCTGATCCTCGTCTAGGGGATACCCGCTGCAAACGTCCAGGGGCGTGATGATGTCCGAACCGAGGGCTTCCTGGATCTCCACCACCCGCTCGGGCGTGAGCTCGTGCAGGCTCCCGTCAATGGGAGAGCGGAACACCACCCCCCGGTCCGTCACCCGCCGCAGGTGCGCCAAGCTGAGGACCTGGAACCCGCCGCTGTCCGTGAGGAGGGGGCCGCTCCAGCCCATGAAGGCGTGGAGCCCCCCCGCCTGCTGGATGAGCTCGGGCCCCGGCCGGAGGTACAGGTGGAAGGTGTTCGCCAGCAGCAGATCCGCCCCGAGGGACCGGAGGTCCCATCCGGTCACGCCCCGCACCGCGGCGTTCGTGGCCACGGGTGCGAAGCAGGGCGTGCGGACGGGACCGTGAGGGGTATAGAGAATTCCCGCCCGCGCCGCGCCGTCCCGCGCGAGGACCTCGAACCGAAACGGTTGGGCTCGGACGACCTGCACGCCGCGCAGGAGTATACCGCGTATAATGGCGGGCGGGGAGCGCAATCCAAGGAGGGTCTCATGGCAGAGGAGGAACGCAGGCCCCGGACTCCGCCCCAGGACGACGAGGCCGCGGCCCGCCGCCGGCAGCTCATCGAGGAGGCGAAGGCCCGGTGGGCGGCTAAAAGGGCCGCCTCGGAGGGAACCGCAGCCCCCGGCAAGCCCCAGACAGAGCCGGGCCGGGAGGAGCGCGTGGCCGCGGCCAGGGCCCGGCCGGAGGCCGCTTGGACCCCGCGGATGCCGCCGGCCGCAGCTCCGTGGGTAGAGGTATTCGTGGCGAGCCAGAACCCGGGTGCCTCTCCCGTCTCACCGCCGCAGAATCCCGTGCTGCGAGCCTTCGGGACCATCAACCAGGCCATCGAGATCGAGGCGGACCCCGGTGAGGAGCAAAACCTCCGCAAGCTCCTGGGAGGCCTCGGCCTGTATCAGAACCCCCTCCGGCAAAACCGCTTCCAGCTGGACTACCGGTACTGGAGGGAGGCGAAAAAGCGGCTCGAGGCCGCGGGGTACCGGATCGAGCAGAGGGATTTCATGGGCCGCCCCCTGGACGATTGGGACCCTCTGACCCGCGGGTGGGTGCGGGCACGCCTGGAGTAGCTACAGGATCAGCATGGCGTCCCCGAAGCTCCCGAACCGGTATCCCTCCGCCAGGGCCTTCCGGTAGGCCTCGAGCACCCGCTCCCGCCCCGCAAACGCGCTCACGAGCACGAGCGGGGTACTGCGGGGAAGGTGGAAGTTGGTGATGAGCCCGTCCACCACGCGGAACCGGTAACCGGGGTAGATGTAGAGATCCGTCCACCCGCCTCCGGCCCGAACCGTACCATCCGACTGCGCGGCGCTCTCCAGGGTCCGCACCACCGTGGTGCCCACCGCCACCACCCGGCTCCCACGGGCCCGCACCTCCCGGATCGCCTGGGCGGTCTCGGGCGGGACCTCGTAGGGTTCTGCCTCCATGCGGTGCCGGCTGGGGTCCTCCGAGGTGATGAGGCGAAAGGTCCCCGGGCCCACGTGGAGGGTGATGAAGGCGTGCGGGACCCCGACGCGCTCCAGGCGCTCCAGGAGCTGCGGGGTGAAGTGCAGGCCTGCCGTGGGCGCGGCCACAGCCCCCGGGATCCTGGCGTACACCGTCTGGTACGCCTCCGGATCCCGGGGGCGCTCCCGGATGTAGGGCGGAAGCGGGATCTCCCCCCACCGCTGGATCGCCTCCTCCACGGGCACATCCCCTTCCAGGGCGATCCGCCACGTACCGTCCTCCAGCCGCTCGCCGAGGTCCGCCCGCAGATGTCCTTCCGCGAGGATCACCCGGGTTCCCCTCCGGACCCGGCGGGCCCGCACCAGGGCCCGCCATGTGCCTTCCGCCTCCCGCCACACCAGAAGGACCTCCACCCGCCCGCCCGAACCTTCCTTGCGGCCCTGCAGGCGGGCGGGGATCACCCGGGTGTCATTGAGCACCAGGAGATCTCCCGGGGCCAGGAGCTCCGGGAGGTCCCGGAAGACCCGGTGCGTGAGGGCTCCGGTGCGCCGGTCCAGCACCAGAAGGCGCGCCGCGTCCCGGGGCTCCGCGGGTTGCTGGGCGATCCGATCCTGGGGAAGCTCGTAGTCGAAGTCGCTCAGGCGCATCCCCTCAGCGCGCCACGACCTCCACACCCCGGTAGTAGTACCGGAGGATGCGGTCGAAGGAGGCGCCCGAGAGGGCCATCCCCCGGGCTCCCCACTGGGAGAGGCCGACCCCGTGCCCCCACCCGCTTCCCTCGAAGACGGCGTTCTGGCCCTCGACGCGTAACGTGAACCGGGTGCTCAGGAGGACGTTCGGGCCCAGGAGCATGCGGAGCCGGTGCCCAGGGATCTCCAAGGGCCCTGAGGCGGAGAGGATCCTCAGGACGATGGCGCGACCGGACTCGCTCGTGCGCACAACCTCGACCCCGCTCACCCCCTGCACGGAGAACCCGGCCGCGCGCAGCCGGTCCTCCAGGTGCGCAAGCGGAACCACCACCGTCCACCGCTGGTACGGGCTTTGCGCCACGTACGGATCCTCCACGCTGCGCAGGTAAGGGTATGCGACGCCCCAGACGTGCTCGCTGGCCTCCGTCTGCCCCCCGGAGTCCGCGTGGTAAACCGCGTGGATGGGTTTTCCATCGTGGACGAGGAGGATTCCCCGGGTGGCGTCCACCGCGGCGTTCGTCCGGGGGTCCTCGGAGGTGGCACCACCGTAGAGCTGCACCTCCGTGGTGTCCCGCACATCGTACCCTTCCCTCCGGAACCGCCCCAGGCTCGCGAGGGCCAGGGTCCGGGCCGCCACCGCCTGGGCCTTCAGGGCCTCCGGGGGCCAAGCGGGATCCACCTCCAGCCGGATCACCCCGTACAGGTAGCTCTCCAGGTCGAGCTCGTTCACCACCACCAGTCCCCGATCCGTCCGCCGGACCTCCACCACCCCCCGGTAGGCCCGCTGCCGCTCCACCAGCCGGATGGGAGTCCCCGTCTGGGCCCTCACCCGCAGGACGTCCCCGTACGTACGGCCCGCCCCTTCGATCCCTCCGGGCACCGCCCGGAAGGTCCAGGGCCCGGGCGCGAGGTACTCCACCCGGTCCATCTGTACATCCAGCACCTCGAGCACCGCCTCCGCGGACAGGGTCGCTTGAGCTTGCCCTAAGAGGATTCCCACCCGGATCAGGGTCTGAGGCTGGGCAGGAAGGGAGGGCGGTGCGGCCACCAGCAGGAGGCTCCCGATGAGGACCGTCAAGCGCCCGGGAGGGATCCGCACGGGCTGGACCAACAGCAGCCCCCTCAGCGGCGGACCCAGAAGAGGAGGTTCAGGAGAAGCGTCAGGATCAGGCTCACCAGGAGGCTCGTGACGAGGGGGAAGTAAAACGTGAAGCCGTCCCGCTGGATGAGGATGTCGCCCGGAAGGCGCGGGAGGACCAGCCGGGGCAGGAGCGTCAGGGCGAGTCCCACGCCCACCAGCACAAGACCGAAGACCACCAGCAACCGGCCGAGCTCCGTCATCCCGGTGAGGATTATAGCGGATCCACGCGGTGATCGCCTGGGAGGGGACCAAGGGCCCGCAGCCGCCACACGGCCTCGGCTAGGCAAACGCCAGGCCATTCCCAGGGGTCCGCCCGCACGGATCCCCCGGGGCGCCCGCGAACTCCACCCGGTTCCCGCCCAGGCTTTTGGCCCGGTAGAGGGCCTCGTCCGCCCGGCGCAGGAGTTCCCGAGCCGTCCCCCCATCTTGGGGGAAGCAGGCGGCACCCACGCTCAGGGCAATCCCCCGGGAGGACCCCGCCTCTCCCCCGCCAAGGCGGAGGGAACCCACCGCGCTCCGGATCCGCTCCAGGACCTGGAGGGCATCCTCCGGGGCGATGTCGGTCAACACCACCGCGAACTCATCGCCGCCGTAGCGGGCCACGAGATCGCCCCTGCGCACGGATGCCCGCATGGCCGCGGCCGCCAACCGGAGCACGTGGTCCCCGGCCAGGTGCCCGTGCGTGTCGTTGTAGTGCTTGAAGCCGTCCAGATCCATCATGGCCACCACGAGGGACTTCCCGCTCCTCCGGGAGCGCTCCACCTCCAGCGCCAGCTGCTCTTCGAGGTACCGGCGGTTGAAGGCGTCCGTGAGGGGATCCCGGAGGGCCAGCTCCGCCAGGCGCTGGTTCGCCTCCCGCAATTGCTCCGCGAGCTCCCGCACCTCCCGGCGCCGGGCCCGCATCCGCTCGGAGACCATGGCCAGGATCCAGGCGGAAGCCGCCACGTTGAGCACCGGGATGAACTCCTGGACGGCCGTGGTCCCCGGCAGGCGGGTCGCCCACGCCAGGTACACCCCGATCATCGTCGCCGTGAGCCCGACCGCCGGGAGAAAACGCACGTATCCCGACGCCATGGCCAGGGCCGCAAGCCAGCCGTGGATGAGGACCCAGCGGACCGCGGGGGCGAGGAGCATCTGCAGGTTGACGACCGCGACGGTAAAGGTCAGAGGGACGTACACCCAGTGCGGATCCCAGGGGAAGAGGATCCGGTGGAGGCCTGTGCGGGCGAGCCCGTAGAGGGCCGCCACCCCCGCAGCCGCAAACCCGAAGACGCCGGCCAGGGCCAGGTCCGTAAAGGAGGCAAGACCTACATGCCGGCTCAGGAACAGGATGACGAGGGCCGTGAGGTGCCCCAGGCCCGAGAGAGCGATCTGCCGGGCCTGGATCGAGCGGCGCCGCCTCTCCTCATCCTGCTCCACCCGCACATCCATGGCATCGTTCTCGGGGCCTGGTGAGCAAGGAACGTGCCACAGGGGTCCCAGATGGAACGGGGTTGCCGGGACCAGCTCCTAGACGCCCAGGTAGCGCTGCCGCACCTCCTGCGCCTCCCGGAGCTCTGCGGGGGTTCCCTGGAAGACGATGGTGCCCTTGCTCATGACGTACACGGAGTCCGCCACCCGGAGGGCGAGGGGGAGGTTCTGCTCCACGAGCAGGATGGACAGCCCCTCCGCCTTAAGCGCCTGAAGGGTATGCGCCAGTTCCTGCGCGAGCTTGGGGGCCAGACCCTCCGAGGGCTCATCCAGGAGGAGGAGGAGGGGGTTGGTCATCAGAGCCCGGCCGATGGCCAGCATCTGCTGTTCGCCCCCACTGAGCCGGTTCCCCCGATGGAACCTCCGTTCCCGCAGGGGGGGGAACAACTCGTAGACCCGCTCCAGCGTCCACCCTGCCCTCTTCCCCTCCTGCTCCCGCGCGGCCACCCGCAGGTTCTCCTCCACCGTGAGGGAGGGGAAGATCCGCCGCCCCTGGGGAACGAGCCCGATGCCCTTCCGGGCGATCTCATGGGAGGGCTTGTGGGTGATCTCCTCCCCCTGGAACCGGATCCGTCCCCTCCGGGGCGGGTTGAACCCGATCACGCTCCGGACGAGGGTCGTTTTGCCCACGCCGTTGCGTCCCAGGACCGCCACCGTCTGCCCCTCGGCCACCCTCAGGGTCACCCCCTGGAGGACGTAGCTCTCCCCGTAGTAGGTGTGGATCTCCTCTACCTCCAGCACCCCCTATCCTCCTTCCTCGCCCAGGTAGATGGCCTGGACCTCCGGGTTCCTCCGGATCTCCTCCACGGTCCCCTCCGCGAGGATCCTGCCGAGGTGCATGACCGTGATGCGCTGGGCGATGGCGAACGCCACGTCCATGTCGTGCTCGATGAGCAGCACGGTGATGGCAGGATCCAAGGCCTGCAGCAGCTTCACCACCCGCTGGGTCTCCGCGGGCGACAGACCCGCGGTGGGTTCATCCAGCAGGAGCAGACGGGGATTCCCGGCCAGGGCCAGCACGATCTCCAGCTCCCGCTGTTCCCCGTAGGAGAGGCTTGCCGCCGGCCAGTCCCGTTTCTCCCACAGCCCGAAGGTCTCCAGCAGCTCCTGGGCCTGGGCCCACGTCTCCCGATGCGAGAGGGCGGGCCGGAACGGGTCGTACTGCTCGCGCCGCAGGCCCCACAAGGCCAGGAGCACGTTCTCCAGAACGGTGAGTCTCGGGAAGACGTTCGTCACCTGATACGTGCGTCCGATCCCCAGGGCCGTCCGCCGATGCGCGGGGAGATGCGTGATCTCCCTCCCGTGCCACCAGATCCGGCCCTGGGTGGGGCGCACCTCCCCGCTCAGGAGGTGAAAGAGGGTGGTCTTGCCCGCCCCGTTCGGGCCGATGATGACCCGCCGCTCCCCTTCCTCCACCTGCAGGTTCACCCCGTCCACCGCGCGGAGCCCACCGTATGCCTTCGACAGCCCCTCCGTCCGGAGGACGATCCCGGCCATGCCTCCGACTCCTAGCTCCCCTTCTCCCCCACCGCGGGCGCCTGTTTCCAGGCCTCCCGGGGTCTGTGCATCCGCCTCGCCCACGCCGCGGCCAGGGGAGGGTACAGGCCTGCGGGAGCGTAGCGCACGACGAGGATGTACCCGATGCCCAACAGGGCAGCCCAGTATTCGGTGTAGCCGCTGATCCAGTGCTTCACGAGGGTCACCCCGAAAGCTCCCAGGGCCGGTCCGAGGAACGTCCCGGGCCCACCCACCAGGACCATCACGAGACCCTCCGCGGAGGTGAGGATGTGCAGTTCCGTGGGCCCCACGAAGCCGTTGTGGTAGGCGAGGAGGGCTCCGGCCATTCCCCCCACCATCCCGCTGCCCACGAGCGCGAGGAACTTGTGCAGCTGCGTGTTGTATCCCAGGGTCCGCATCCGGTTCTCGTTTTCCCGGATGCCCTGGAGCACGAGCCCGAAGCTGGACTGCCCGACCCGGCGCAGGAGGACCAGGCAACCCAAGAACACCAGGAACAGGAGATAGTATTCAGAGGTGCCCCCGAGGGGTGGGAGGACCTCTCCCAGGCGCGGCACGCCCGTAAGCCCATCGTCCCCGCCCGTGAAGGAGCGCCACTTCACCGCCCCTCCCCAAAGCATCATGGAGATGGCGAGGAAGGCCATGAGGGAAACGATCCCGCGGGTACGGAGGACGGCGGGGGCGATCACGGCCGCCAGGATCCCCGCCGCCAGCATCCCGCTGAGGGTTCCGAGGAGCATATTCTGCATCCCGAGCCGCGCCCCCAGCAGGCCTGCGGTATAGGCCCCCGTACCCAAAAACGCCGCGTGCCCCAGGGACTCGATCCCCGCATACCCGTAGATGAGATCCAAGCTCATGGCGAAGATGGCGTAGAGGAAGGTGAGGCTCAGGAGGGCGCGTTGATACTCGGAGAGGATCCAGGGCAAGAGCAAGAAGAACGCGACGCCCCCAAGCTGCAGAAGGCGGGGAGGGGCGCTTCGCACCATACCCCGCGTCCTACCGCTCCACCAGCCCACCCGGCCGCAGCATGAGGGCCGCCACCATCACCGCGAAGAGGCTGAAGGTGGAGATCTCGGGCCACCTCCCCGTGAGCACCGTCTCCAGCACGCCCACCAGGAGCGCCCCAAGATACGTCCCCGCCACGCTCCCCACCCCTCCCACCACCACCACCACGAGGGCGGCGACCAGCATCTCCACATCCATCCCGGGACCGAGCCCGGTGATGGTCCCTCCCAGGACCCCTCCCAGCCCCGCGAGGCCTGAAGCGATCCCGAAGACCCACCGCTTGATCCGCACCACGTCAATCCCGAGCCCCCGCGCCATCTCCTCGTCGTCCACCGCGGCCCGGACCAGAGCGCCCCAGTGGGTGCGCTCCACCACCCACCACAGGATCCCCGCGACCGCCCCGCCCAACCCCACCAGGGCCAGCCGGTACGTGGGGACGATCACCCCCCCAAGCGCCACCGCACCCTGCGCCCACCTCGGCACGGCCACGAGGGTGGGAATCCCCCCCCACACGAACCGGAAGACGTCTATGGCCACGAACAGCACCCCCACGGTGAGCAACACCTGGGCCAGGAGGGTCCGCGCCCAGGGCCTCCGCAGCAGTTCGAAGACGGCAAATCCGACCGCGACGCTGGCCAGGATCCCGCACACCGCCCCCGCCCCCCAGCTCCCCGTGGCCCGAGCCGCGCTCACCGCCAGGTATCCGCCCAGGAGGTACAGGGAGCCGTGCGCGAGGTTCGCGATGCGCAGCACGCCGATCCCCACGCTCAACCCCACCGCGACCAGGAAGAGGACGCTGCCGTAGACGAGTCCGTTCAGCGCCTGCAGCCCGTAGGCGGAGATCACCGCCTCCACCACTGCCAGACGTCCACCTGGGCCACCTGTCCGATCCGGTCAATGGGGACGTTCAGCAACTGGCCCTCGCGGCGCTCCACCCGCACCACGTACAGGTCGAAGATCCGCTGGTTGTACCGGTCCAGGCGGAGGGGACCCGCGGGCGTCATGATCTTGGGCGCCTCGCGGCGCATCGCCCGCGCGAGCTCCTCCCGCTGGCTCGTGTCCCCCTTCATGGCCTGCAGGCCTGCGAGGATGAGTTTCCCGGCCGTGTACCCGCTCTCCTCATAGGAAAAGGGCAGCCGCCCGTACCGCTGCCGGAAGGCCTGCACGAACCTCCGGCTCTCCGGGGTCTCCAGGAGCGGGGTATAGGGGGTGACCACGATGACCCCGAGCGCGGAATCCCCGGCCTCCCCCACGTACGCCTCGTCCGCCATGGGCCTCCCGCCGTACAGGGGGAGCCGGGCCTTCCAGCCGAAGGCGTCGTACTGCTTCAGGAACCGGATGGCATCCACTCCGGCAAACCACGCGTATACCGCGTCCGCGCCCTCCATGTTCGCGGGGGTGAGGAAGGGCGCGAAGTCCACCGTACCTACCCGCACGAAGATCTTCCGCAGGACGCGGCCGCCCGCGGCCCGCACGCCGGCCTCAAACGCTCCGATCCCGTCGTGCCCCGCCGCCACGTCGAAGCCGATGGCCACGAGGTTCCGGTGCCCGCGCTTGTTCACCACCCAGCGCCCCAGGGGGAAGCTGTTTTGGTCGCTGGTGTCCACGAGCCGGAACATCCGGGGGGTCGCCCGCTCCGGGGTCATCAAAAGTCGGGTGGTGGGGATTGGGATGACCCAGATGACGTCCCGGGTGCGCAGGTAGTCCACCAGGGCCAAGGCCACGTGGCTCCACACCGGGCCCACGAGGAAATCCACCTGACGCTCCTCCACCAGGCGCCGGACCTTGCTCAGCGCCACCGTGGGGCTGCCCTCATCGTCCTCCCGGAACAGTTCGAAGCTCCTCCCCGCCACCCGGCCTCCCGCCTCCTCCAGGGCGAGCCGCAACCCATCCTCCACCCCCCGGGACTGGACGGGCTGGCTCGCAAAGCTCAAGGGGAGCCCGATGCGGATCGGGGCTGCCTGGGGATGGGCGGGCAGGTACGTGATGAGCAAAAGCGCACCCAAAACGAGAAGCCCCATCCAGATCCTCGACCTCCCTCGGAACCTCTCCATGTTGTTCCCCTCACCCTCTCTCTTAGGGTTTCCCGTGCTCTCGCCCTCCGCCTAAGGGACCACACCTAAGATACCACCCTCTGCGGAATCTTCGTCAATTCACGAATGAGAATCCCCCGCTCACGCCCTCCCCGCGCACTCGGCCAGCCCGTTCAGCAGATCCCGACTCGTCCTCACGGTTCCGAAGTACTTTCCCATGCGGGCCAACGCCGCCTCGTGGTCCTGTTCCTCGAAGGCTCCACAGCAATCCCCCACCACGGTTACGGTGTACCCGAGGTCCACGGCGCTTCGTACCGTGCTCTCGACGCAAACATCCGTGGTCACCCCGGCCACGGCCAGACCGCGGATCTCCAGGCTGCGCAGCACCAAGTCCAGCTCCGTACCGGAGAAGGCGCTGAACCGGTGCTTGGTGACCACGAATTCCCCGGCCCGAGGTGCCACTTGGTAGAACGCTGCGCCCCAGGTCCCTGCCCGGCAGATCTCCGGGACCACCTCCGCCCGGAGGCCCCGGAGTCTCGCCCGCCACCCCGCCGCGTCCGTCCACGGGCTGTGCTCGGTACGGACGAAGACGACGGGACGGTGAAGGGCCCGCCAGGCTTCCAGGAACGCCTCCATCCGGCGCACCGCTTCCTGAATGGGCTCCACCCGGAACCCGGCCCGCCCGAAGGCTCCTTCCTCATGGCAGTAATCGTTCTGTACATCCACCACCACCAGGATCTCCGGACGATCCGACACGTCCGGGAAACTCCTTCTGCCGCCCATCTTCTACTCCGCTCCTCCTCATCCCTCCGCGGTGCACGTCACTTCCGCCACCATTGCCACACGTCTACCTGGCTGATGCGCCCCATCCGGTCCACCGGTACATTCACCAGCCGCCCCTCCCGCCGCTCCACCCGCAGCACGTACAGGTCAAAGATCCTCTGGTTCCACCGATCGAACCGCAGGGGGCCTACGGGGGTCACGACGTTCTGGGCGTTCCGCTTCATGGCAGAAGCCAGGTCCTCCGGGCGGCCGGTTTCTCCTCGAGTTGCCCGTAGCCCTGCCAGGATCAGATTTCCTGCCGCATATCCATATTCGCTGTACCGGTACGGAACCTGCCGGAACTTCCTCTGATAGGCTTCCACGAAACGCCGGTTCTCGGGGGTGTCCAGCACCGAGGTATAGTGCGCCAGGGAGAACACTCCCACCGCGGCTTCTCCGATCTCTGGGAGGTACGGGTCGTCCACCAGTGGGTTGCACCCGTGCAGGGGCAACCGAGCCTTCCATCCCAGCTCCGCGTACTGCTGGACGAACCGGATCGCATCAATTCCCGCAAAGCAGGCGTACACGGCTTCCGCGCCGCTCATGTTCGTGGCCGTCAGAAAGGGGGCAAAGTCCAAGGTGCCGAGGCGGACAAACACCTTCCGGAGCACCTGCCCGCCCGCAGCCCGTACTCCTGCCTCGAAGGCACCCGCGGAGTCGTGTCCAAACGCCACATCTGTGGCAAACACGACTACGTTCCGGTGTCCCCGACTCCGCACCACCCAGCGCCCATGGGGGAAACTGCTCTGATCTGTGGTCTCCACCACCCGGAACATCCGGGGGCCGGCCCGCTCCGGCGTCATCAGCAGCCGCGTGGCCGCCACCGGGATCACCCAAATGACGTCCCGCGCCTTCAGGTAGTCCAGCAGGGCCAGGGCCTCATGGCTCCACACGGGTCCGATGAGGACCTCCACCCGGCGCTCCTCCACGAGCCTCCGGGCCTTCGCTAGGGCCACGGTCGGGTTCACCTCCGTGTCCTCCCGGAGGAGCTCGACCCTCCGCCCCGCCACCTGACCTCCTGCCTCCTCCACCGCCAGTTGAACGCCCTGCTCCGTCCCGATGGCCTGGAACGGAGACCCTCCCGTGTAACTCAACAGGAGCCCGATGCGGACCGGACGTTCCTGCCCTGCTCCCACACCCCCGATCATGAGCACCACCAACCCGATAAGCACCAGGGAGCCCTTCCCTCTCCCTTGCATGGCTCTCACCCCCGTTCCAAATTCATGCGCCCCGAGGGAATTCCCCACCCGATACGTACAGACCGAGGAGGTTCCCTTTCGTCACCGGCAGCAGGAGATAGCTGGGAAAGTGCGCGTTGTGCTGGATGACGATCCGAGCTGGCCGCTGCCGGCGCAGGCTCCCCGTTCCGATGAGCTCCAAAGGATTGGTGGGCGGGTCCTCCACCCCCGCCAGCTTCAACACCAGTCGCTCTCCGGGCCGCAACAACACCCCCGTAGGCCGGATGTTGATCCAAAACTCGTAGATCTCACCCGGAGTCAAAGGGGCCAAACGGTCATGGCGGTGTTGGATTTCCCAAATGGTAGATCTCTCCCAATCCACTTCCCGATGGCTCCCCCGAAGCCACCCCCTCGTCAGCAACTTGCGCTCTCCTCCTCGGTCTTCATGGTATAAAGAAGCGATCCAGAACACGTCGGGATCCGAGCTGCTGGCGTACAGCTTCAGCACGATGGGGCCCAGAACTTCTGTGGACTCCACCATGGGCGGGGTCCGGAACTCCACACTCCCCCGATACCACGGGGAATCCTCGTACGCAGAGCTCCCTCCGTCCTCCGCAGGCTCCCGATCCAGGAGCATGCCCCCCTCGTGAAGGAAGAGGGGGACCCAGCGGGTTCCCGGCACAGGCCAGTCCGTAGTCTCCTTCCACTCCCCTGTCCCCATCACGAAGAGGCGAACCGGCGGCTCTTCTAGGATCCCCGTCGGGGTTCCCTTCAGCCAGTGGTCAAACCAGCGGAGGGCCTCAAATTGGAGCTGATAGAGGGGGCGATCCAGGTAGACCGGCGGGCCGATGATCAGCTTTTTCGGTGCCTGGATCCGCTTCCACGCTCGGAAGGCCCCGGGAAGATGCAGCCCGTAAATCCCCCAGTCTCCTCCCAGATAGACCGGGATCCGGATCCTCTCGAGCTCTACTGTTCGCTCGCGCCAGTACTCGTCGTAGAGTGGATGGAGCAGGATGTCCACCAGGAACGGGTGCATGCCGGACTCGGGATCTTCTAAGGCTCGTCGCAGTTCTGGGACGGCCATTAGGTCCTCGTCTTGGAGAAGTTCCGCGAGTCTCTGTTGGAGCGTCTCTTCATCGTAGATGCGCTTGCTCACCAGCTCTGGTTGACACCGGCTGTACGTGAGAGAAGTCTGACTCCAACCCACCAGCCACTGCCATGCCAATAGGCCCCCCCGATACACGAAGTCCCGGTAGAAGTCTGTGGCCGCCCACGGACAGAACAAACACCGTAACTCCTCCGTCCCCTGTGCCGCAGCGAAGAGCTGAATCCACGCGAAGTAGGAGACGCCGAACATCCCCACCTGGCCATTGCACCAGGGCTGACGCGCGATCCAACGGATCACTTCCAGTACGTCCTCCACCTCCTGCTTGCCTACAAACGACCACTTCCCCTCAGATCCCCCGGTTCCCCGCACGCTGCAGACCACGTGCGCGTATCCTCTCCGTACAAAGAGGTTCGGATCTCCCGCTTCCAACGAAGCATTCGTCCGCTCCTGGCCCGGATGCCGCCACTGGGCGGTGGACAGGGCCGTGGGGCGAATGGGAGCCGTCTGAGCCAACCGATGATAGGGGTGACAGCCGAGGAGGGCAGGGAATTTCCCCTCCGCGTCCGGCCGAAACACGTCACACAGGAGCCGGACGCCGTCCCTCATGGGAACCGCCACATCCCGCTCCACCCGGACCCCGTACAGCCGCTCCGATGTTCTCCAGTTCACTCCGCGGATGGTGGGACCGAGTTCCCGAGCTTCCATGGTCATCCCTCCTCTCTGACCTCACGGGACGCACGGGACCACGAGAACGGAGTCGAACCGGCCTCCCCCCCAGACCACGTGCCGGCCCACGTTCACCGTGGCCTCGTGGCGGGCGTACGGGAGGTGGCGGGGATAGTCCTGGATGTCGCGGCCCTGGAGGACGAGACGCAGCCGATCTCCTGCTTCAAACCGCGTCCCCGAAGGCCAGATCTCGATCTCCAGGGGTACTGCCTCCCCCGGATGGACCTTCTCTTCCCGGCGGTGCGGATGGACGGGCTGCCATTCTGTACTGGCTACGAGATCCACCTCCCGGTGGGAGGCCCGCAGCCAGCCCAGCGCCACGGGACCATCCTCGTACTGGGCGTAGTGGATGAACGGCACCACCTGCCCGTCCGGACGGACCTTCTGGATCCCCACGAACACGTCCATGTCATCCCCGTCCGGAGCGCTCATCCACACCCGAAGCTTCATGTAGCCCACCAGGTCCACCCGCTCCCGGAACACGTACTCGAACACCACCCGGCCCAACTCCCGCCGGTGGCGGTCGTATCCACCGCTCGTGGCGAGATACCACCGACTGGCCTCCTCCCGAGCCGGTTCCTCCTGCAGGCGGCCCTCTGACACGTTCAGGTACAGCCGCAGGTACCGGGTCTCCGGAACCGGCCACCCGTCAAAGGACCGCCACACCCCCTCCGCCCCCTGCTCCCGGACGAAGGCTCGGACCCGAGGCCAACGCTCCACCTCCGTGGACGCGCCCTTCAGGAACCGATCGAAGAAGGCCGCCTGCCGTTCTAAACTCTCCCGGCGGTAGTAGTAGGCCCACTTCTTGTGCCCGTGGACTTCCAGCCACTTCTGTTCCGATCGGATGCGCTTGAAGCCTTCCAGGGTCCCCCGGGTGTGCAGCCCGTGATCGCTCCAGCTCGCCACCACGTACGCGGGCACCCGGATCGCCTCCAGATCCGCAAGCTTCGAGGCCCAGAAGGCATCGAAGAGTGGGTGCTCGAGCTCCTCCGCAAAGAGATCTTCTACCGGGTGAAGGCCGACGCCGATGCGCTCTAGGCTCCAGTAGGGCCGGAACCAGGTCTCCGGGATCCCGCCGTGCCGGGAGACCTCCCGGTAATGGTCCGTGAACCCTTCCCAGGGATTGATGGCCGCAAGGTGCGGAGGATGCAGGGCTGCCACCTTCCACTGGATGCACGCCAGATACGACACCCCCGTCATCCCCACCTTCCCGCTGCACCAGCTCTGGCGGGCGATCCACTCGATCACGTCGTAGCAGTCCTGGGCTTCTTCGGGGGAGAGAAAGGTGGCCACCCCTTCCGAGTACCACGTGCCCCGGGGGTTCACGTTGACCACCGCGTACCCTCGGGGAACCCAGTAGGCGGGATCCGGCCCTTCAAAAACTGCGTAGGGGGAGACGTCCTCCTCCCGCACCCCCGCGGCCGGGAAGGCCCGCACCAAGTACCGCAGGGTCCCCTCGTGCTTGCCGTAGGGGCTCCATGCCAGCAGCGCGGGAACCGGAGGGCCTTCCGGAGGCCGGAAGATGTCCGCGTAGATCCGCACCCCGTCCCGCAGCGGGATGGCCACGTCCCGCTCAACCAGCATCCCCGCCTCCACCCCGCGGCTTGGACGGGGACCCACGACGCCCACTTCCTCCGGACGGTACAGGGGTTGACGGAATCGGTACGTAAAGCCCTCTGGCATCGTCCCCCCTCAATTTGTATAGAGTTCTCGGCCGGGATCCAGGTTCCTCCCCACTTCACCGTTCCCGGGGAGCCATCCGCACCGAGAGGATGCGAGAGACCCCGGGTTCCTCCATGGTGACTCCGTAGAGGACGTCCGCGGCCTCCATGGTGGCCTTGTTGTGGGTGATGATGATGACCTGGCTGCGCTCCGCGAGCTCCCGCAGCAGCGCCGTGAAGCGCCGGGTGTTCTCGTCGTCCAGGGCCGCCTCTACCTCGTCGAAGACGCAGAACGGGCTGGGGTGCACCCGCAGGAGGGCGAAGATCAGGGCCAGGGCGGCCATGGCCCGCTCCCCGCCCGAGAGGGCAGCCAGATCCCGCACCTTCTTGCCGGGCACCTGCACCCGGATCTGGATCCCCTCCTCCCCGTCCTCGTCCGTCACCTCCTCCAGGGAGGCATTTCCTCCCCCGAACAGACACCGGAAGCAATCCCCAAGCGCCCCGTTCACCGCTTGGAGCGTTGAGCGAAAGCGCGCGTCCAGAACCCGACCCAGCCGTTCCATCTCCTCCAGCAAAAGCGCTCGGGCCCGCTCGACGTCCTCCACCTGCGCCCGCAACTTCTCCAGGCGCTCGAAAAGACGCGCGTGTTCCTCCACGGCCCTGAGATTCACGGGCCCCAGGGCTTCCAGCTGCGCACGCAGCTCCTCGGCCCGCCGTACGAGCTCCTCGCGTCGAAGCCCCTGGGGAGCGGCCCCCTCTGCGGCGGAGAGCTCTACCCCGAACGCCTCCGCCACCCGCTCCTCCAGGGATCCGTGCTCGGCTTCCACCTGCGCCCTGCGCAGCGCGATCCGGTGCAGGGCCTCCTCATGGGCCCGGACCTCCTTCCAAGCTGCCTCGCTTGATGCCTCGAGGGAGGCGGCCTCCTCCGAAGCGCGATCCCGCTCCTGGACAGCCGCCTGGATGTCCCTCCGGAGCGCCTCCTCCTCCGCCCGCAGCCTCTCGAGGACTCCCCGGACCTCCGCCTGCTCCCGGGTCAGGTGGTCCGCCTCCTCTGAGAGGGCCGCCTGCTCCGCCCGCACCGCGGCTAGGCGCTCCTCCACCGACCTCCGCTGATCCTCCGCGTCCTCCGCCCGGTGATGGAGGGTCTCCAAAAGGGCCTGGAGCTCCACCAGGCTTAGGCGGAGCCTCGTGTGCTCCGCCCGGGCGGCTTCCAGTGCCCGCTCCCGCTCGTCCAGGGCCTTTCGGACCGCCTCCCACGCGGACCGCGCCCGTTCCAGCTCCGCCTCCACGGACGCGAGGCCTGAGGCGGCCCGCTCGAGGACACCCGCCGTCTGGTGGGCCTCGGACTCCACGGCTTCGAGTTCCGCCCGGAGTTCTGCCTCCGTCAAGCCCCCGCGGGTCTGATCCTCCTCCACCGCCAGCAGCGCCCGGCGCAGCTCCGCCAACCGGATCTCCCAGGCCTGGAGGGCCTGGGTGACCTCCTGGAGCTCGGCCCGCAGGGCCTCGAGGTGTTGCTCGAGGGATTGCCGGCGCCCCCGGAGCTCCTTCCCACGGGCGTCCAGATCCGCGAGGGCAGATCGGAGTTTCTCCAGCTCTTGGGCGCGGCCTAAGGGGTGGTCTGAGCTCACCCGTCCGGTGGCGAGCATCCCATCGGGGGTCAGGACCTCGCCCGCTAGGGTGACCAGACGACCCAAGACCCCCTGAGCCCGGAGCGCGAGGGCGGTCTCCAGATCCCGGACCACCCAGGTATCCGCGAGGGCCGCGGCCACGAAGGGCGCCACCTGCGGAGGGCAACGCACCAGTTCCGGAGCCGGGACCGCGCCATCCGGCGGAACTGAGCCGTTGGAGAGGGTGCAGAGGAGCTCGGGCACGAAAAAGCGCACCCCGCCCGCCCGGTCCTCTAGCCACCGGAGGGCTGCGCGGGCGGAGGAGAGGGAGTCCGCGAGGAGCCCGAAGAGGGCGGGACCCAGGGCGGCTTCCACCGCGGGCCGGTACGGGATCTCCACCTCCAGGAAGTCCACGAGGGCTCCCCGAACCCCGCGCAGCTCCGGGGAGCGATCCTTCGCCAGCAGGATCTCTCGGGCGCCCTGCTCATAGCCCACCAGACTCGCCTGCGCCTCCTCCAGGTACCGCAGTCTTTCAAGAAGGGCCGACCGGCTCAGTTCCACTCCCCGCTCCTCGGCCCGGAGCCGCTCCCTCTCCGCCTCCGCCTGCCGGATCTGGGCCCGGAGGACTTCCACCCGCTCGCCCAGCACCCCCATCTGAGCAACGCCCTGGCTTACCTGGGCCTCAAGGGCCTCCCGCTGCGCCCGCAACGCCCGGCACTCCTCCTGCACGCGCTCCAGGCGCTCCTGGAGGCGAGCCCGCTGGGCGTGTACGCCCTGGAGGCGGTTGCGGGCCGAGGCGAGCTGGGCCTGGGTCTGGGCCCGGGCGTGCTCCAGTTCCACGAGGTCTGCCCGCAACCGGTCCACTTCCTCCCGACGGGCCCTCACCTCCTCCGCGAGCTCCTCCACCTCCACTCGGGCCTCCGCCTCTGCTTTGCTCGCCGAGGCGACCTCAGCCTCCTGAGCCGCCCGCCGGGCCCGAAGAGCCTCTACCGTCTCGCGGAGGGCCGCAAGTTCCCCGGCAAGGCGCGTGGCCTCCGCCTCGAGCTGCACTTCCCGTTCTCGCCGGGTCCGGAGCCGCTCGGCGAGGAGCTGGAGGCGGGCCTCGCACGCCCGCGCCGCCTCCACCGCGGAGAGCAGCTCCCGCTGCGCAGCCTCCAGGCGGGAAGCCATAGCTTCCGCGCGCTGCCTGCTTTCCCGGAGGGCGGAGTCCACGGCTAGCGCCCGCTGTTCCGCCTCTGCGTGCTGGCTCCGGACGGCCTCTTCCTGGGCTCGGAGACGCTGGAGCTGCGCGGCCAACCTCCGGGCCGCCTCCACGTGCAGCAGGAGCTCCACCTCCTTCAGCTCCCGCTCGTACGCCCGATACCGGATCGCAGCCTCCGCCTGGTCCGCCAGGGAGGCTGCTTGGGTCCCGAGCTCTTGCAGCAGGTCCCGCAACCGCTCCAGGTTCTCCTGAGCCTGCCGCAGCCGCCGCTCCGACTCCTGCTGCCGGCGCTGGTAGCGGGCGATCCCCGCGGCCTCCAGCAGCCACATCCGCCGTTCCTGGGGGGAGGCGTCCAGGATGGCCTCCACCTCGCCCTGGGCGATCAAAGCGTAGGAGCGGCCGCCGAGCCCCGTGCCCAGGAACAGGGCCTGAACATCCCGCATCCGGAACGGGATCTGGTTCACGAAGAACTCGCTCTCGGAGGCCCGGGTGGCCCGGCGGACCACGGTGACCTCGGAGAACTCCAGGGGCAGGATCCCGCTCGCGTTATCCAGGGTGAGCTCCACCTGCGCGACGCCATGGGGTCGGCGGGTGCTCGTCCCCGCGAAGATGACGTCCTCCGTACGGTGGGTCCGCAGAGCCCGGTGGGAGGTCTCTCCGAGCACCCATCGGATGGCGTCGAAGAGATTGCTCTTCCCGGCCCCGTTGGGGCCCACGATGGCGGTGATCCCGGGGCCGAACTCCAGCTCCGTGCGGTCCGCAAAGGTCTTGAACCCCACCAGCTCCAGGCGCTTGAGGTACATCCGAACCTCCGCTAAGGCGGATGGTTTCGCCTTCCTCGCTCCCAGCCCTCCCGCACAGACCGATAGAGGGCCAGCACCCGTTCCGCTTGGGCGGCCTCGGACCAGTTGAGGGCCGCGGCCCGGGCCTGCTCTCCCATCCGGCGCCGGAGGTCCGGATGGTCCGCGAGCCACACCACCGCCGCGGCCAGCGCCTCCGGATCGGGATCCACGAGCAGGCCGGTCCGACCGTGGGTCACGGTCTCGCTTGTCCCCATGGCCTCCACCGCGGCCACCGGCAACCCACACGCCATGGCCTCCACCACCGCCAGGCCCTGGGTCTCCGTTGAGGAGGCGAACATGAAGACGTCCGAAGCCTTCATCCAGGCTAGGGCCTCGGAGTGGGGGCGGGCACCCGCAAAGGTCACCCGATCCGAGATCCCCGCCTCCCGTACCCTGCGCTCGAGCCCCGCGCGCTCGGGCCCGTCGCCGACGAGGAGCAGGTGCAAGGGGCGGCTCCCGCATGCCCGAGCGAAGGCCTCGAGGAGCAACTCCAGGCCCTTCTCCCGGGCCAGCCGGCCCACGTACACCACCAGGATCCGGCCCTGGGGGATCCCGAGCACCCGCCGATCCGCGGGAGGGATCCGGGTGATCGCCTCGAGATCCAGGGCCGCGGTAGGGATGACCTCGATCCGGCTCCGGACCCCCTGCGCCCGCAGGAGGTCCAGCACGGCGCGGGAAGGGGCGATGACCGCGTCACAGCGGTTGCAGAACCGGACCACGTGAGCCCGCACGAACCGGGCGGCCACGGGCCGCGGGATCCAGGGGACGTAGTGCACGTACGCGGGGTAGAGGGTGTGGTGGGTAAAGACGAGGGGCACGCGGAGGGCTCGGGCGGATCCCGACCCCAGCCGGCCCGCGAGGAAGGGGGAGTGCACGTGCACCACGTCCGGCGCGATGGCCCGGATGTGCCCCATCAGCCCCGGCTGGATGGGCACGAGGAGCGGGAAGTCGGGATACTGGGGAAGGTGGAGGGCCCGGAGGCGGTGCACGTCCGGCTCTGAGTCCCGATATCCGGGATAGGCGGGCGCGAAGAGATGCACACAGACCCCCAGACGCCGCAGGGCCCGCACCAGGGCCGCCACGGAGTGCACCACCCCGCTCAGCCGGGGCCGGTACGAGTCGCTGAACAGGGCCACCTTCACGCCCTACAGTCTAGCGGAGGAATGCCCGTTCCCCGCGCCTCGTTGGAGGGGGCGGACATCGGGTAGACTACGGGAGGTCGGGATGATCTATCTGGACCACAGCGCCACCACGAGGCCGCTCCCGGAGGCGGTGGAGGCGGTGCGCCGGGCCCTCGTGGAGCGGTGGGGGAACCCCTCTTCCCTCCACCGGATGGGGCTGGAGGCAGAGCGCCTCGTGCAGGAAGCCCGGAGGGCCCTCGCCACGGCTCTTGAGGCGGATGTGGGGGAGGTGGTGTTCACCTCCGGCGCCACGGAGGCCAACAACCTGGCCCTGTGGGGCGTAGCCCGAAACCGGCGGAACCCACACGTGGTGGTGAGCGCGGTGGAGCACTCCTCGGTGTTGGAGGTCGCCCACCGCATGCGAGAGGGAGGAGTTCGGGTGGACGTGGTGCCCGTGGATCGGGAGGGGTTTTTGCGGCTCGACGTGCTGGAAGAGCTCGTGGGGCCGGGCACGAGCCTGGTGAGCGTGATGCTGGTGAACAACGAGGTGGGGACGATCCAGCCCCTGGCAGAGGTGGTGCGGATCCTGGACCAGGTGGAGGCGCGATCCGGCCGGAGGCCGCTCCTGCACGTGGATGCGGTGCAGGGACTCTTTAAGGTGGAGGTGCGGCCCAAGGTCCAGCGGTTCGATCTCGTGAGCCTCTCCGGGCACAAGGTGGGCGGACCGAAGGGGATCGGGGCCCTGTACGTGCGAAAGGGGGTCCGGCTTGCTCCCCTGCTGGCGGGCGGGGACCAGGAGCAGGGTCTGCGGCCGGGCACGGAGAACGTCCCGGGGGTTGCCGGGTTCGGAGCCGCGGTGCGGGCCCAGCTTGGAACGTGGCGGCAGGACGCGGACCGCATGCGGGCCCTACGGGACCTGATGCGGGAGCTCCTCTCGGAGCTGCCCGGCGTGGTGTGGAACACGCCAGACCACGACACCGCCCCTCACATCCTGAACTTCGCGGTACCGGGCCTGCGGGGGGAGGTCCTCGTGCACCGACTGGAACAGGAAGGGGTGTACGTGAGCACGGGATCCGCGTGCCATTCCCGGAAGGCCCGTCCCAGCCACGTGCTGCTCGCCATGGGACGCACCGAGGAGGAGGCCATGGGCAGCATCCGCGTGAGCCTGGGGCCCCAGACCTCGGAGGGCGAGATCCGCGCGGCCGCGGAAGCCATCCACCGGGCGGTGGAGGAGCTGCGGCCGCAGCCGGTGCGGCGGTGATCATGGAGGAAGTGATCCTGGTCCGGTACGGGGAGATCGGCCTTAAGGGCCGCAACCGGGGGTTCTTCCTGCGGCACCTGGAGCGCAACCTCCGGGCGCGTCTGGCGGATCTGGGCGCGGAAGTGGAAAACCGGTTCGACCGGTTCGTGGTGCGGGCCGTGCAGAACCGCGAGGAGGCCATCGCCCGCATCACCCGCACCTTCGGGGTGGTTTCCACGAGCCCTGCCCTCGAAGTCCCGGGGGAGCTAGAGGCCATCGAAAGGGCTGCGGTGGAGGTGACGCGTCGGGCCCTCGGGGAAGTTGGGACGGCCACCTTCCGGGTCAGCGCTCGCCGAGGTGACCCCCGCTTCCCCCTGCGCTCCGTGGACCTGGAGCGGCACCTGGGAGCCGTACTCCTGCAGCGGTTCCCCGGTCTGGTGGCCCGCATGAAGGACCCGGAGGTCGAGGTGTGCGTGGAGGTGCGGGAGCGGGCGTACGTGTACACCCGGACGCACCCGGGTCCCGGGGGCCTTCCCGTGGGGACCGGAGGGCGCGCGGTGGGACTGCTCTCGGGCGGGATTGACAGCCCCGTGGCCCTGTGGATGATGGCCCGGCGCGGGATGGAGATCCTCCCCCTTCACTTCCACGCCTTCCCCTTCACGAGCGAGCGGTCGAAGGAGAAGGTGGTGAGCATCGTGCAACGGCTCGAGACGTGGACGGGCCCCTTGCGGCTCCGCGTCGCACCCTTCGCGGAGGTACAGCGGGCCATCGGGCAGTCCGTCCCGGAGCCCCTGTGGACCCTGGTGATGCGGCGCATGATGATGCGGGTCGCGGAGCGGATGGCCGACGCCGCCGGCGCCCGGGCCCTGGTGACCGGGGAGAACCTGGGGCAGGTGGCGAGCCAGACCGTGGAAGCTCTGCACGTGATCGAGGCGGTGACGCGGCTGCCGGTGCTGCGACCGCTGGTGGGAATGGACAAACAGGAGATCGTGGTCCTGGCCCAGCGGATCGGCACCTACGAGCTCTCCCTTCTGCCCTACGAGGACTGCTGCACCCTCTTCGTGCCCCGCCATCCCCGCACCCGGCCTTCCCTGGAGGAGGTGGAAGCGGCGGAACGCGTCCTTCCCGTGGAGGATCTCGTGGAACGCGTGATGGCGGGGGTGGAGGAGATCCCCTCCCCGGAGCCCGCCCCCGTGGATTAAATGGCCTCCGGCCGGGGCGCGCCCCGATGCTCGGTCTTCAGCCACTCCCCCGGACCCGTGAGGACGTCCCTGGCGTACCGGAGAAGGGCGAGGGGAGCCGTGAGCATCTGGTGCGAGCCCATGAGGAGGTAGCTCAACAGGGCCCCCACCACCCGGAGCGGGCGGAAGCCCATCTGGGCGCCGATGGCGGTGGCGAGGGCGCCCGTGAACAGGAAGAAGGCCGCGTTGGTGGTCTCCGGTGCGAGCGCGCGGCCGATGGGCAGGAGATATAGGGGCTCCAGCAGGTTCCGCAGGAACAGGACCGCTCCGTACACGTAGCTCGCGAAGATGGCCGCGGGGATCGCGACGGTCCCCGTGAGGAAGAACACCAGATCCAACTTCTGAACCAGGGTGGTGCGTCCCAGGAGGATCCTGAAGAAGTAGTCGCCCAGGGCCATGAGGGCCCCCTCGGACCAGCGGGTCCGTTGTCGGACGAGCTCCCACCAACCGGGCACGGACTCCTCCCACACCACCGCCTCCTCGCAGTACCGGACCCTCCAACCCGCGGCCCAAAACCGGATGGCGAGGTCCGTGTCCTCCGTGAGGGCGAGCGGGTTCCATCCGCCCAGGGCCAGCAGAGCCCGGCGGTTCACCAACATGCCGTTCCCACCCAGGAGCACGCAGGCGCCGAAGTGCTCCCGGGCCCGCTGCATGAGGGTGTGGAACACCCGGAACTCCACCTCCTGGCCCCGGCTCAGGAGCGTGCGCACGGGATGGTAGAAGAGGCGCCGGCCCTGCACCCCGGCCACCCCCGGCTCCAGAAGGTACGGAACCGCCCGCAGCAAAAACTCCGGGTGCACCCGGGCGTCCGCGTCGAACACCGCCACGAGTTCCCCACGGGCGTGCCGCATCCCTACGTTCAGCACCGACGCCTTCCGGCCCCCTTCGCCCTCCGGAACCCGCACCACCCGGGGCACCACTGGGAGGGTGCCCTGGAGCGCCCGCACCACTTCCGAAGTCCCATCCGTGGATCCATCGTCCAGCACGATCACCTCGAACCGGGGCCGCCCCTGGGCGTCGTGGTAGCGGAGGGAGCAGCTGCTCCGCACGCTGCGACCGATCACCTTCGCCTCGTTGCGGGCGGGGATGAGCACGGTGACGAAGGGAAGGCGATCCGCACGGGGCGCGGAACGGGGTCGGAACCGGGCCAGGGCCCCCAGGAGATGCATGCACACGCCGTAGAGGGAATAGACGAGGAGCACCACCTGCAGCCACCGGATGTCGTGGGTGCGGATGCTGTACAGGAGGAGGGCGACCCACGCGGCCCCTCCTCCCACCACCCAGAGAAGCGCTTCCGGCCGCCGGCTCCGCATGGCGCTAGACCCGGAGGGGGTGCGCCGTCTCCACCAGGCGCCGCAGGGACTCCTCGTAGGGCGGGGTCGCGATGCCCGCGTCCGTGACGATGGCGCTCACCAGCTCCGCAGGCGTCACGTCGAAGGCGTCGTTGAGGACCGGTGTCCCCTCCGGGGCCACGGGAATTCCCCCGATGTGGGTGACTTCCCGGGGATCCCGGGACTCGATGGGGATGGCGGCGCCGCTGGGCGTGGCGAGATCTACGGTAGACCGCGGCGCCGCCACCCAGAAGGGGATCCCGTGGTGCCGGCTCAGAACCGCGAGGGTGTAGGTGCCGATCTTGTTTGCCACGTCCCCGTTCGCCGCGATCCGATCCGCCCCCACGATCACCCGATCCACCATCCCCCGCGCCATGAGCCACCCCGCGGCCGCGTCCGGGAGGAGGTGGAAGGGAATTCCCTCCTGCAGCAACTCCCAGGTGGTGAGCCGGGCGCCCTGCAGCACCGGGCGGGTCTCGCACACGTACACGTGAATCCCCTTGCCGGAGGCATAAGCCGCCCGGAGGATACCGAGGGCCGTGCCCATGCCCGCGGTGGCCAGGGCTCCGGTGTTGCAAAGCGTGAGGATGCGTTCCCCGGGCCGGATCTGCGCGGCTCCGAGGAGGCTCAGGCGGCGGTTCGCCTCCGCTTCCTCCTCCAGGATCTGGTGGGCCTCCCGGAGCAACGCCTCCGCGTTTGCCCGCGGGTCCCTGCGGGGGTCCAGGCACCGCATGAGGCGGTCCACCGCCCCTTGTAGGTTCACCGCGGTGGGCCGGGCGTTGCGGATCTCCTCCGCGGCCTGGTGGAGCCGGGCCTCGAAGGAGCCCGGCTCCCCTGAGGCTTCCCGGGCCGCGAGGGCCAGGGCGTACGCGCCCGCGGCCCCGATGGCGGGAGCTCCCCGCACCCGCATCCCGCGGATGGCCTCCACCACCTCCCGCCAGTCCCGCAGCCGCAGAACCCGTACCTCGTGCGGGAGGCGGGTCTGGTCCAGGACCTCCAGGGCATCCCCTTGCCAGGCGATGGGGCGAAGCGGCATCCGCGTGCCTAAACGGGGAAGAGGGGACCGGTGGCACGCGGTGGGTTGGCGGAAGGAGCCGTGATCACCACGTGGCTGGGCGCGAACAGGAAGATCTCCTCCCCCACCTGCTGGAGGTGCCCGTCCAGGGCATAGTCCACCCCGCAGAGGAAGTCCACGATCCGCTGCGCCATCTCCCGCTCCACGTCCCGGAGGTTCACGATCACGGGGCGCCGGTGCTTGAGGCAGTCCGCGGCTCCCCGGGCTTCCTCCAGGCTCTTGGGCTCCAGGACCACGATCTCCATCTGCCGGTTCGTGTGCAGGCTTAGGATGGGGGTCTTGCGGCGTCGGGGTTCCTCCTCGACGAGCGGTTCCTCCTCCGGCTCTTCATCGAAACCCAGGAACTGCATCAGGCGCGCCATGGCTCCCATACCGTCCACCCCGCTTTCCCCTGATCCCCCTGGGTATTCGCCCCCGACCTCCCCCATCCCTTCACCCCGTGGGCCGCTCCCCGAAGAGGGCCCGGCCGAGGCGCACCAGGGTTGCTCCTTCCTCCACCGCCACCTCGAAGTCGTCCGTCATCCCCATGGAGAGCTCCGGGAGGGGAGCGCCCAGGCGGTGCGCGAGGTCGTCCCTTAGGGTCCGCAGGGTCCGGAACACCCACCGGACCCCCTCCGGATCAGGGGTGAGGGGCGCGATGGTCATGAGTCCCCGCAGCCGTAGCCTTCGAAGCCGGAGCACGGCCTGGGCAAGCCGGATGGCCTCCTCGGGCGGAACCCCGTGCTTCTGGGCCTCCCCTGCCACGTTCACCTGGACGAGCACCTGGAGGACCCGGTCGTGCTGCTCGGCCCTCCGATCCAACTCCTCAGCGAGGGATTCGGAGTCCAGGGAGTGGACCCACGGGAACAACCGGACCGCCTCCCGGGCCTTGTTCCGCTGCAGGTGCCCCACCAAGTGCCAGGTGGCTTCCGGGAGGGCCCGGACCTTCTCCCGGGCCTCCTGCACGTAGTTCTCCCCGAGGTCCCTCAATCCCGCCCGCACCGCGGCCATCGCCACCTCTGCGGGGAAGCCCTTGGTCACAGCCACCACCCGCACAGAGGCGGGATCCCGCCCCGACCGGGCACAGGCGGCGGCGAGGCGTAACCGCACCGCTTCAAGGTTGTGCCGCACCAGGTCGAGCCCGATCGCGCCCACGGTCACGGCTCCAGGGCGATGAGACCTTCCATCCGGCCCACCCGCCCGTCCCGCCGGTACGAGAAGAACCACTCCGCATGACACGCGGTGCAGGCAGGACAGAAGCTCACCCGATGCCCGGATACCCCGGCCTCCCGGAGTTGAACGCGGGCCACCTGCCGAAGATCCAACTTCCAGTGGCCGGGACGGGTGGGCTCCAGGGCACCCCCTGCCCAACTTTCCAGGGCCTCGACTACGGGCCCGTCTACCTCATAGCAGCAAGGGCCCACGGAAGGTCCCCCCACCACGGTGATGCGGTCCGCCCGAGCGCCCCGGGCCACCATGACCTCCACCACCCGAGCCAGGATCCCTCTTGCCAGCCCTCGCCATCCTGCATGCGCGGCCGCAACCAGCCCCGCCTCCGGATCCGCGAGCAGGACCGGAAGACAGTCACTGGCCCGCACGCTCAGCACCAAACCGGGTTGTGCCGTCACCACCGCGTCCGCCACGCCCAGGCACCTCCCTGCGTCAGCCCCCTCCGCCACCACCGTCCGGGCGGTGTGCCGTTGGGTGAGCGCCACGGCCCGCCGCGGGTCGAAGCCCAGAGCCGCGAGCAAGCGGGCCCGGAAGGCGGGATCCGCCAACGGATCGGCCGGACCCATGCGGGCCCGCCGGGTGGTAAAGGCGTGCCGGACCCGGGGCGTGCTCTGGAGCCGCCTGGACCGCAGGCACCACACCCCCTCCACCTCCACGGGCTCGAAGTCGGATCCGAAGGGCGTAGGGTCCATCCGTGCAAGCAAAGGGACGCAGGAGGAGCTCGCCTCCCGCGTCCCGAGCACCGTTTGCGGCCTGAGCCTACGGCTCCCGGCCCCACTTCTCCGCGAACTCCTCCCGGCTCATCCGGTAGTAGTCCGCGTTCATCTCCACGTACTCCTTCCACTGTTCGGGCACATCCGCCTCCGCGAAGATGGCCTGCACGGGGCAGACGGGTTCACAGGCGCCGCAGTCAATGCACTCGTCCGGATTGATGTACAGCATGATCTCGCCCTGGTCCTCCTCGGCCCGCGGGTGGATGCAGTCCACCGGGCACACCTCTACACAGGACCGGTCCTTCGTCCCGATGCAGGGTTCCGCGATCACGTACGCCATCGGTCCCTCCTCCGGTAGGGTTTTGGGTCAGACCACCTTTCGCTCCCCACGCTGCACCCGATCCACAAGGAACTCCACGTACAGGAGTAAGGCTTCCAACACGTCCGCGGGGGCCGGCCGCAGCTTCTCGAGATTCGCCTGGAGGCGGGCCCATAGGACCGGACTCGCGGGCTCCGGCCGGGCGCTGCGTAGCTCCACCACGTCCATGGGCGTCACCAGGGCCGCCACCCGCTTCATCACCGAGGGCCGGACGCCCAGGGCCGGGGCCAGCCGCTCGATGTACCAGGGCTTGCGGAGATCCTGAAGCCCCCGCTCCCCCCGGGAGAGCACGCTCAGGGGGATCCCGGTCTCCTCACTGAGCTGCCGCAGGCTCTTGCCCTTGCCACGGCCGTAGAAGTTCTGCCGCAGGGACCGGATGTAGTTGCCGAACGCCCGGGCCCGCTCCCTGGACCCCGCCGGGTCGCCTGTTCCTACCATGGAACACCCCTCCCACTATATTCGAGGATTCTCCCGGAATTCAACCTCCAGATGTTCCAGGTTTGGAACGATCAAAGGAACTCGTGCGTTTGGGGGAATGAGGTTCTCGATGGACACCGGTTTTGCCCGCGCGCTCCTGTCCTGGTACGCCCGCAGGGCGCGTCCGCTTCCCTGGCGCGCCACCCGAGACCCCTACGCCATCTGGGTGGCGGAAGTCCTCCTGCAGCAGACCCGGGTGGAGGTGGCGGTTCCCTACTACCACCGGTTCCTCCAGGCCTTTCCCACGGTGGAGTCCCTGGCCGCGGCGACGGAGGAGGAGATCCTGCGGGTGTGGGAGGGACTGGGGTACTATGCCCGGGCCCGCCACCTCCACCGCGCCGCGCGCCTGGTGGCGGAGCAGGGGGGATTCCCCACCACCGTGGAGGGGTGGATCCAATTGCCCGGGATCGGCCCGTACACCGCGGCCGCCGTCGCGAGCATCGCCTTCGGCCAAGACGTGCTGGCCCTGGACGGCAACGGGCTGCGGGTCGGGGCGAGGCTCCTGGGCATCCGCAAGCCGTTAGATGACCCCCGCGCCCGCCAGCGCATCCGCGCGGCTCTAGAGGCCCTGCTCCCAAGGGGGAGGGCCGGAGAGTTCAACCAGGCCCTCATGGACCTGGGAGCCACGGTGTGTCGGCCCCAGTCTCCCCGGTGCGAGGCCTGTCCGGTGCGGAGATGGTGCTCGACCGCGGCCCATGGGCTTTGGAAGCACATCCCCGCCCGCCCGGCAAAATCCCCTAAGCCCCACCGCCACTTCGTGGTCGTCCTCGTACAGGACCCCGCGGGTCGGGTGCTGGTGGTACGCCAGCCTCCTCGAGGGCTATGGGGCGGGCTGTGGATCCTCCCGCAGGTGGAGGCCCGGACCTGGAAGGAGGCGCGGCCACGGCTCGAACGCGTCTTGGGAGTCCGTTTGCGGCGCCGCAGGGACAAGTTCTCCGCCATCCTGCAACATCGCTTCACCCACTTCCTGGCCACCTTCCGCGTGGTGGAAGCCACCCCAGACGCCCGCCCCGCGGTGGGGCGCTTCATCTCCCCCCGTTCGTCGGGAGTCCCCTTCCCTGCCCCTACCCGGAGGATCCTCGAACGGCTCGGGACCTAGCACTTCGAGTACCCGCACCCGCGGCAGACCGCGCACCCGTTCTCGTACACCAGGTTCTCCCCACAGTCCGGGCAGATGCCCGCGAACTCCACCGTCCCGGCGCCGTTCGCGGCCCCCGCAGGGGGGAGCGGCTGCGCGGGGGCGAAGCGCAGCCGCTCCTGGCGGGCGCGCGGCACCGGCTCGGGGAGAACTGCCGCGCGCGGGAACTCCCGGTCGGGCCGGAAGGCTTCCCCGTACAGGGTCCGGCCCAGGGCCAGGGCCACCGCTTGGGCGATGGTGCTCACCCGCACGGGCGTGCCGTCGCTGCTGCGGTCAATCACCGCCTCCTTGGACTGCACCCGCCACAGCTGCTCGATGACCTCCCGGGCATCCACCCCGGCCCGCAGGGCCAAGGAGCTCAGCCGGCCGATGGCCTCTGCCTCCACGTCCAGGGACTCCACGAACACCTCGCACACCCCGAGCTCGTCCTCGTTCACCGTCACGTACACCCTCCCCCGGGGGGTCTCGATCCGCTCCGTGCGGCCATGGGTGACCTTGGGTCGCGCCCGCACCGCCACGGCCCCCCGTTCGGCTTCCGGGGTCTGCTCGACCCGAGGCGGGCCGGACCGCGCCGCGCTATTGTCCTTCTGCTTCTCCCCGCTCAGGCTTCGGAGGATGTCCTCCCGGCTCCCTTCCCGGTACACGGTGATCCCCTTGCACCCGAGCTTCCACGCGAGGAGGTAGACGCGCTCCACGTCCTCCACCGTGGCCTCTCTGGGCAGGTTCACCGTGGAACTGATGCTGTGGTCCACGTGCTTCTGGATCGTGGCCTGCATCCGCACCCGCATCTCCGGCCGGATCCGGTGAGCAGTGGTGAAGTAGTCCGGCAGGTGCTCCTCGTCTACCCCGAACTCGTCCATGTACTGCTTGACGAGCGGGTGATAGACCTTGAACTCTCGCTGACTCAGGGATTCGCTGCGCCGCAGGTAGAAGAGGTCGTAGATGGGCTCGATCCCGCTCGTGACCCCCGCAAGGGCCGCGCCGCTCCCCACGGGCGGGACCGTGAGCAGGGCCACGTTCCGCAGCCCCCAGGTCCGGCACTTGGCGAGCACTTCCGGGCTCAGGGTCGCGAGGAACGGGTGCAGCCTCCCGTCCCGGTAGAAGTGCCGGTCCGGGTCAAAGGCGGGGAACGGGCCCTTCTCCCGACTCAACTCCGCGGAGGCCTCGTAGGCGGCGTCCTTGATGCGCTGGAAGAGCTGATCCACGAAGGCAATGGCTTCCTCCGTGTCGTACCGCATCCGCAGCTGCGCCAGCATGTCCCCGAGTCCCGTGAACCCCACCCCGATCCGGCGGGACCGGCGGCTCGCTTCCCGCTGCTGCGGCAGCGGGTGCCGGTCCATGTTGTAGTCCAGGACGTCGTCCAGGAACCGCACGGTGTACCGAACCGCCCGCAGCAGCCCCTCCTCGTCCACGCCGGCCCGGTCCGTGAAGGGGTTCAGGACGAACCTCGCCAAGTTCACGTTCGCCAGGTTGCAGGACCCGTACGCCTCGAGCGGAATCTCGCTGCACGGATTGGTGGTGAGGACCTCCATCCCGTTGTACTCGCTCGTGGAGGAGCGCTTTACGGTGTCCCAGAAGATGACCCCGGGCTCCGCCCACCCCCACGCTCCCTCCACGAGCTCCCGCCACAGATCCCGAGCGCGGATGGGGCGTTCCACATGGGCCTTCTCGTTGCGAAAGCGCAGGACGTACTCCCCGTCACGTTCCACGGCCCGCATGAAGTCGTCGTGGACCCGGACACTGATGTTGGCGTAGCGCACCCGATCCAGGTTGCGCTTGACCCGACAGAACTCCAGCACATCCGGATGATCGTTGGCGATGGTGATCATGAGGGCCCCCCGACGCCCCGCCTGGCCGATGGTGCCGGTGGTGGTGGACATGAGCTCCATGAAGCTCACGGCCCCCGTGCTGGTGAGGGCCGCGTTGTTCACGGGGCTGCCGCGGGGGCGCAGCACGCTGATGTCCCCCCCCACCCCGCCGCCCAGCGAATAGGTGCGGGCCGCCTCCTTGCACCACTCGAAGATGTCCTCCAGGGAATCGCCCCGGATGGGGATGACGTAGCAGTTGCTGGCGGTGCTGCGGCGGGGGTTCCCGGCGGCAAAGAGGATGCGCCCCCCGGGCACCATCCGGAAGTCCTCCAGCAGCCACCGGAACTTCTCCTCCCACTCCCGACGCAGGGCCTCCGTGGGCTCCACGGAGGCGATCTCCCGCGCCACCCGATCCCACATCTCCGGCGGGGTGCGCTCCAGGATCCGCCCCTCTCCGTCCCGCAAGGCGTACTTGTCCAGGAACACCCGGGCGCGCAGCTCGTCTCCCCCAAACCACCGGAAGGTCTCCTCGAAGAGGGTCCTGGTTTCCGTGGCGATGCTCATCGCGCCCTCCTCCTCAATCGTGGTGTGCCCCTCAGTACCGTCCGTTGCCCGGGTTCTCCGGGGCAGGCAGGAGAGGGATCTGGCGCCGCGACAGTTCCTCCCGCGCCTTCTGAGCCCGCAGCCGGGCCACTTCCTCCACGATGCTGTCCGCATCCGAAAACCGCCGGTACTCGGAGGCGAACCGCACGTAGGCCACCTCGTCCAGGGACCGCAGCCGCTCCATCACCAGCTCCCCGATGAGGCTGCTCCGGACCTCCGCCTCGCCCCGATGGCGCACCACCCGCTCCACGTCTGCCACCAGGGCCTCCAGAGCCTCAAGGGGGATGGGCCGCTTGCCCCTGGCCTTCAGCAGCCCACCCAGGATCTTCCCGCGGTCAAAGGGCTCCCGCCGGCCGTCCCGCTTCACCACCATGAGGGGGGCCACCTCCACCCGCTCGTAGGTGGTGAACCGCCGCTCGCACCGGGGACACTCCCGTCGCCGCCGGATAGCGCTCCCCTCCTCCACCGGGCGGGAGTCCAGCACCCGGCTGTCCTCATACCCGCAGTACGGACACCGCATCCCCCACCTGCCCCTAGATTTAGAGAACCGATCCAGGGGCCACCTCTAAATATTGTGGCGAAACCGGATTAGGTCAAGACGTCAAAATCCTCCGAAGGCCGAAAATCCCTCGGGGTTTCTCCTCCGGACGGGTCCGCACGGCTCCACCCGCGTTACTGGAGGAGGCGGAGGGGGAGGAGGAAGTAATCGAGGGGGAGGGCCAGGAGGAAGACCGTAAGGAGCAGCAAGCCAACGGCGATCCTGGACCCGGTAGGGGCGGAGACGTCGTTGGCCGGACCGGGGTGCCCGCGGGTGGTGAGGAAGAGGAGCAGGATGGCCATGGGGATGAGGCCCAGCAGCAGCAACAGCACCACCGCGGCGTAGGAAGCCAACCGGTGCCACCGGGGGCCCAGCAGGGCCCGCACCGCGTGCCCGCCGTCCAGCATGCTGGCGGGAAGGAGGTTGATGCCGGTGACGAAGAGCCCGATGACCGCGGCGTCCGTAAGCGGGTCCGTGTAGTACACCACTTCGGATCCCGCGCCGAACCGCCACTCCAGCAGGCGCGCCACGGACCAGGGGAATGGGAAGGCCGGTAGCCCTCCCAGGTGCGGCAGGATCTGCCTCAGATCCAGCAGCACCGTGCGATCCAGGCCCAAGAGCAGCAGGGGGATGGCCACCAGCAGGCCGGCCAGCGGGCCGCTGGCACCGAGGTCGAACAGAGCGTTGCGGCTGGGAGCGGGTTCCCGGGTGACGATCACCGCTCCCATGGTCCCGATGGACACCTGTCCGAAGATCACGGGCGGAAAGGGGATGAAATAAGGCCAGCTGGCTTCGATCCCGTGGACGCGGGCCGCCAGCTTGTGTCCCAGCTCGTGCACCAGGAGGATCCCCAGCAGGGCCGCGCTGAACACCAGTCCGTCCCGCAGGGGGTCCGGGGTATACCCCGCCCGCAACACCGCGCCCGGCACCCGTTGCAGGACCTCCGCGAACCGGAGGGATCCGATGTAGCCCGTGGCGAAGGTGGTGGCCACCGTGGCCAGAAAGAGCGCCACGTGCAGTCCCATGCGCGCGCTGGGCGGACGCGGCTTGGGAACCACCGTGAGGAGCACGGCGCCGTCCCGACGGCGCAGCAACGGCATCTGCCCGTGCGGCCGGAGTGCCTCCCGGAGGGCCTCAAACCGCTCCTCCAGATCGTGGGTGGGCAGCACCGCGAACACCGGGTGCCCGTCCTGCACCCACGCCTCTCGCACCGGGAAGTACCGGTGGACCAGGAGAGCGAGGTCGTCCGGGGAGGGCGTCATGAACCGCGCCGGCGCAAGAACGCGGGGATGTCCAGGTAATCGTCAATGAGGCGCACGGGCTGTGGCTCCGGCTTGGGCGTGGTCTCCCGAGCCGGCTCCTGCGCCGGGACCTGAGCGGTCTCGAACCCCGTGGCGATCACGGTGATGCGCACCTCGTCGCTCATGCCCTCGTCGATGACCGCGCCGAAGATGATGTTGGCGTCCGGATCCGCGGTTCTGGCGATGATCTGGGCGGCCTCGTTCACCTCCACCAATCCCAGGTCCAGCCCGCCGGTGACGTTCATGAGCACTCCCCGGGCCCCGTCCATGGAGGTCTCCAGCAAGGGGCTGCTGATGGCCGCCTGGGCGGCCCGCACCGCCCGGTCCTCTCCGCTGGCCACGCCGATCCCGATGAGGGCACTCCCGGCCTCGGACATCACCGCCCGCACGTCCGCGAAGTCCAGGTTGATGAGGCCCGGCACCGTGATGAGGTCCGCGATCCCCTGCACGCCCTGACGGAGTACGTCGTCCGCCACCCGGAAGGCCTCGATGAGGCTCACCTTGCGATCGATGATCTGCAGCAGGCGGTCGTTGGGGATGGTGATGAGGGTGTTCACCTGCTCCTTGAGGCGGCGGATCCCGTCCTCCGCGGTGGCCGCGCGCCGGCGTCCCTCGAAGGAGAAGGGCTTGGTGACCACCCCGATCACCAGGGCTCCCAGTTCCCGAGCGATGCGGGCCACCACGGGGGCTCCACCCGTTCCCGTGCCTCCGCCCATCCCCGCGGTGACGAACACCATGTCCGCGCCTTCCAGGGCGTCGTACAGGTCGTCCTTGCTCTCCTCCGCGGCCTGGCGACCGATCTCCGGATCCCCTCCGGCCCCCAGTCCGCGGGTGAGCTTGCTGCCGATGTGGATCTTCCGCTCCGCCTGCGAGAGGGCCAGGGCCTGAATGTCCGTGTTGACCGCGATGAACTCCACGCCCCGCAGGCCCGCGGAGATCATGCGGTTCACCGCGTTGCTGCCGCCCCCGCCCACGCCCACCACCTTGATGGATGCGAAGCGCCGCAGATCCCGGTCCAGGTTCGCCATGGTCGCCCCCTCCTCTTGGCTATTCTCCCACAAGCCAGGTGCGCAGCCGCTGCCAAATTCCCCGGGCCGCGCCGTCCCGCCCCCGCGCCCGCTCCACCACCTGATGGTGGGCGTAGAGCAGCAGGCCCACCGCGGTGGCGTACGCCGGTCCGCTCACCGCGGCCACGGGCCCCAGGATTCCCCGGGGATGTCCCACCCGCACGGGAAGCCCCCAGCGCTCGGAAGCCAGCTCCACGAGACCAGGCAGGAGCGTGCTGCCCCCCGTGAGGACCACCCCCGCGGGCAGTTGGGCCACAGGCCCCCACCGCTCCAGCTGCGTGCGGACCAGGTCCAGCAGCTCCTCCACCCGGGCCTCGATGATCTCGCACACGACCCGCCGCGGGATGACCTTCGGGGTCTGAGCCCCGATCTCCGTCACCTCCAGGAACTCTCCCTCCGCGGCCATGCGGGCCGCGGCGGCCCCGGAGTGCAGCTTGACCCGCTCCGCTTCCTCCACGGAGGTCCGCAGGCCTACTGCGAGGTCGTTGGTGATGTGCTGGCCGGCCACGGGGACCACCGCGGTGTGGCAGAGGGCCCCACCCTGGAAGATGCCCAGGCTCGTGATCCCGCCCCCCACCTCGCACACCGCCACCCCGAGTTCCCGCTCCGCCCCGGAGAGCACGGCCTCCGCGGAGGCCAGGACTCCGAGTACCAGTCCCTCTACCTCCAGGCCCGCCTGCTCCACGCACTTCACGAGGTTCGCGACCTGGGTGCTGGCCCCGGTCACCACGTGGGCCTCCACCTCCAACCGCACCCCGTACATGCCCACGGGGTTGCGCACGCCATCCGTCCCGTCCACCACGAAGTGTCGGGGCAGCACGTGGAGCACCTCCCGGTCCGGGGCGGGGACCGCGCTCATGCGTGCGGCCTCCAGGGCCCGGGCCACGTCCGCGGAGGAGATCTCCCGATCGGGGGAGCTCACGGCCACCACGCCCCGGGTGTTCTGGCCCGTCACGTGGTCTCCGGAAACCGCCACGTACACAGACCGGATCTCGCGGCCTGCGGCCTTCTCCGCCCGCTCCACTGCCCGCCCCACCGCCTCCGTGGCCGCGCGGAGGTCCGCCACCACGCCCCGCCGGAGGCCTGCGGAGGGTGCGGTTCCCGCCCCCAAGAGCTGGAGCCGGTCCCCTGCCTCCGCCTGCGCCACCACCGCGCAGACCTTCGTGGTTCCGATGTCCAGTCCCACCAGCGGACTTGGTCTTGCCACCGCCTTCCTCCCGTCCGGGGTGGTTGCCCTATTCCACGGGAGCCATGGGAGTCCTCCCCCGGGGACGCACGATGGCCCGATCCCCGAACCGGAGATCCACGGACTCCACGGAGATCCCCTTCCGCTCCAGGGCCCGCACCACCGTCTCCGCCACCTCCAGGCGCGCCCGGAGGTCGTCCTCTACCTGCACCCGGACCCAGCTGCCAGACCGCAGCTTCACGTGCAGGCTCCCTTCCGGATCCAGCCGCGCGAGGAGGATCCGATGGCGCCCCTCCTCGGGAAGCGCCGCGAGGGCCCGCACCGCCTCCCACAGTCGGGGAGAAGCAAGCCGTGCGCCGAGCGGGGTGGGAGGGACCCAGAACTCCACGAGGAGGGCCGGCAGGTCCTCCCCCCGCCCGTCCAGCACCACCCCCTCCTCGTCCACCACCAGGATCCGATCCTGCACCACCACGTGGAGGGCGGGGATCCGCTCCGCGATGTGGAGCACGACCGTGTGCGGCCACCGGAACTCCACCCGGGCCGTGCGGATGCGGGGATGCCGCAGGAGGCCCGCGGTCACCTCCTCCTCACGGATGCGGGCCAAGGGAATCCCCGCCCGCAGCTGGGCCCACTGGAGGACCTCGGATTTCGGGAGGGCCCGGTTGCCCAACACGACCACGGTGCGGACGGCGAAGACGGACGAATGCGGCAAGGAAAAGAGCGCGGCGAGGGTACACATCACCGCGCCGAAGCGCAATCCCCGTACCCACCGCATGGTCAGAACTCCCCCACCAGCTGCACCTCCAGCTCCAGCTCCACCCCGAACACGCGCCGCACCCGGTCCCGCACCGTCTCCACCAGCCGGAGAACATCCACGGCCCGGCCGCCGCCCTCGTTGAGGATGTAATTCGCGTGCAGGGTGGAGACCCGTACCCCGCCCACCCGCAGGCCCTTGCAGCCCGCGAGCTCGATGAGCCTCCCCGCGGCCTCCCCCGGCGGATTGCGGAAAATGCAGCCCGAAGAGGGAGGACCCACGGGCTGCGTGCAGCTCCGGAGCCGCAACCACTCCTCCATGCGGGCCTGGATCTCCTCTGGATCTCCCGGCTCCAGCCGAAGGATCGCTTCCACCACCACCGCCGTCTCCCGCTGCATCCGGCTGGTCCGGTAGGCGAAATCCAGAGCCGCGTTCTCCCACACCTCCTCGCCCCGCGGGGTGACGACCCGAACCGCCTCCACCACGTCCGCCATGCATCGGCCGTGGGCTCCCGCGTTCATCACCACCGCGCCCCCCACGGATCCCGGAATCCCCGCGGCGAACTCCAGGCCCCGCAGTCCCCGACGGGCGGCCTGGCGGGCGAGGCTCGGAAGCCCCACCCCGGCCTCCGCCACCATCTCCGTGCCGTCCCACCGAACCCGATGGAGGCCCCGTCCCACCTTCACCACCACCCCCCGTACCCCCTGGTCGGAGACCAGCACGTTCGAACCGCGCCCCAACACCACGAACCGCTCGCCCCGGTCGAACAGGAAGCGCAGGACCTCCCGCAGCTCCTCCGGCCCGCGGGGCAGGAGGAGGACGTCCGCGGGCCCTCCGATGCGGAAGGAGACGTGGCGGCTCAAGGGCTCCCCTGCCCGCACGTCCCGGCAGATCGTCCGGAGGTCCCGCAACAGGGCCTCGGTCACCCCTTCCCTCCGCGCAGGCATTCCGCCACCCACCAGGCCACCTTCCACACGTCCCCTGCGCCCATGGTGGCGAGGACGTCCCCGGAGCGCAACCGGTCCCGCACGTACTCCACCACACCTTCCAGATCCGGGATCCACACCACCGGGCGGTGGGGCTGGACCGCCCGCACGATGAGGTGGGCGCTCACTCCAGGGATGGGCGGTTCATCCGCGGGATAGATTTCGGTCACCACCAGCTCGTCCACGTCATCGAAGGCCCGGGCGAACTGGGCGTGGGTGGTGGCGGTCCGAGAGTACCGGTGGGGCTGGAACACCGCGAGGATGCGGGCGTCCGGCTTGACCTCCCGCAGGGCCCGCAAAAAGGCCCGCACCTTCACGGGGTTATGCGCGTAGTCGTCCACCACGAGGGGATCCGGATGGTGCACCTCGAACCTCCGGGAGATCCCCCGGAAGCGCTCCAGGGCCTGCATCATGGGCTCGAAGGGCGCCCCGAGGGCGAGCCCCACAGAAAGGGCCGCGGTGGCGTTCAGCACGTTGTGCGCCCCGGGCATGGGGAGTCGAACCTCTCCCCGCTCCCGGCCGTCCACGATGACCGCAAAGGTGGTCTGCAAACCCTTGCGGCCGAGGATCCGGGCCCGGACCTCCCCGGTCCCGAAACCGTACCGGATCACCCTCGCCCGGCTCACCTCCTCGAGCGCCGCCACCTCCGGGATCTCCGCGCACAGGACCACGAACCCATCCGCAGGGACGGCCCGGACGAAGGAGGCGAAGGTCTGCCGGAGCTGGGACCAGGTCCGGTAGTGATCCGCATGGTCCGAGAGGTCCATGCTGGTGACCACCGCGCCCTTGACCTGTACCTCCCCCAGGGAACCGTCGCTCTCGTCCACCTCCGCCACCACGGGTCCTCCACCCACCCGGGCGTGTCCCCCGAACTCCCGGACCTCGGCGCCCACGAGGGCACACGGATCATAGCCCGCGGCCGCGAGGGCGGTGGCGGTGAGGGCCGTGGTGGTGGTCTTCCCGTGCGTTCCCGCGACCCCGAGGGAGAACCGGGTGTGCAGCAGCTCCGCGAGCATCCGGGCCCGGGGCCAAACGGGGATCCCCAAGCGCCCCGCCTGCACGACCTCCTCCTCCACGGGCGGGACCGCCCGGGAGACCACCACGAGCGCGCACCCTTCCAGGTGGGCCGGATCGTGGCCCAGCTGCACCCGGACCCCAAGCGTCGCCAGCCGTTCCGTGGCCCGGCTCCACCGGAGGTCACATCCGCTCAGAGCCGTTCCCTCCCGGCAGAGCACTTCCGCGAGGGCACACATCCCCGCCCCGCCGATCCCTACGAAGTGGATCACCGCTTCCGCACCGCCTCCCGCACCACGTTCCAGACCGCCTCCGCGGCATCGGGCCGGCCCAGACTTCGGGCGGCTTCCCGCATCCGCGCGAGCCGTCCCGGCTCCGCCAGGAGTTCTGTGAGGACACGGGCGAGCCGCGCGCCGTCCAAGGCCTCCTCCGGGATCACCACCGCGGCTCCGGCCCGCTCCAGGACCCGGGCGTTCTCCACCTGGTGGCCGGAGGCAGCCCGGAGAGGAACCAGCACCGCAGGCAGCCCCAGGGCCGTGATCTCCGCACAGGTCCCGGCCCCGGCCCGGGCCACCACCAGGTCCGCCACCGCGTAGGCGTCGCCCATCTCTTCGATGTAGTCCACCTGAACATAGCGAAGCGCACCGCCGTTCTGGGGCGCCGTCACGTCCGCCCGCCGGGGACCGGTTTGGTGCAGCACCTGCAGGTCCGGCCGATCCCTCAGGTACCTCACCGCCTCCCCCACCGTCCGGTTGATGGCCGCGGACCCCTGGCTTCCCCCCACCACGAAGATGGTGGTTCGACGCGGATCCAACCCGAACCGGCCCGCTGCCCGCCTCCGATCCCCCTGCCACAGGCAAGCCCGGAGGGGAGTCCCCGTCCACACACCCCGGCCCCTGAACTCCGCCAGGGTCCCGGGCATGCCCACGCAGACCGCCCGGGCGAACCGCCCGAGAATCCGGGTGACCACTCCTGGTCTCGCGTTGGGCTCCAGCAAGACCAGGGGGATCCGCAGGAGCAGGGCCGCCTGGCTTACGGGGTAGCCCGCATACCCGCCCGTGCTCACCACCACGTCCGGTCGGAAATCCCGCAGGATCCGCACGCCCTCCGCCACGCCCCGCGCCGCACGGGCGAGGCCGCGAATCCGCTCCCTCATCCCCTTGCCGACGACCCCGCCGCTGGATACGGGGCAGAACCTCAGCCCCCTTCCAGGCACCAAGCGGGCCTCCAGTCCGGCCGGAGTCCCGCAGTAAAGGAGCTCCACTTCCTCCCCCGACGTCTGTGCGAGCGCCAGGAGCGGGTACACGTGCCCGCCGGTCCCTCCACCCGTGAGGATCACCCGCATGGCCTCACGCGGCCCACCCCCGATCCGGAACCTCGTGGGTCCGAGCGAAGCTCCGGACGTACCGGGAGAGGTTGAGGCAGATGCCGCACGCCACCAGCAGTGCGAACAGGGACGAGCCTCCGAAGCTCAAGTAGGGCAGCGGTACGCCCACCACGGGCAAAGCTCCGGAGACCGCGCCGAGGTTCAGCACGATCTGGGAAGCGATCCAGCTCCCGACGCCCGTGGCGAGCAGGGCCCCGTATCGGTCCGGCGCGTACAGGGCGAGGCGCCGGATCCGGAGGAGGAGCAGGAGGTACAGGGCCACGAGGCCGACCACGCCTACGAGTCCCAGCTCCTCCGCGAGGATGCTGAACACGAAGTCCGTGTGGCGCTCCGGGAGGTAGAAGAACTTCTGAGTACTCCGTCCGATCCCCACCCCCCAGATCCCTCCGGAGCCGATGGCGATGAGGGACTGCACCACGTGGAAGCCGATGCCCTGGGGATCCCGCCAGGGGTCCAAGAAGGCCAGCAACCGATCCCGGCGGTACGGCTCGGAGAGGGCCAGCCAGAGGGCCAAAGGTCCTCCCACCGCGAGAACCGCGCCGAGGTGGCGTACCCGGACACCGCCCGCGAACAGCAGGCTCAGGGTGATGGTGCCCAGCACCACCGCGCTCCCCATGTCCGGCTGACGCATCACGAGCCCCCCGAGGAGACCGAGGACCAGGAGCGGGGGAACGAGCCCCCGCCATGGGTCGCGGAGGATGGGTCCCCGGCCCGCGAGGAAGTGGGCGAGGTACAGGATGAGGGCGAGCTTGGCTCCCTCCACCGGCTGCACGGTCACGGGCCCCAGATCCACCCACCGCCGCGCGCCGTTCACGAGCACGCCCACGCCGGGGATCAGCACCGCGGTCAGGGACGCCACGGACAGCAGGAGCAACCACGGCACCAAGCGTCGCCACGTGCGGTAGTGGATCCGGGAAGCAGCAGCGAGGCCTATGCCGCCCAGTCCCACCCACACCAGCTGCCGCTTGAGGAAGTAGGCGGCGTCGCCGTAGGCCTCCAGGGCCGCCACGCTGCTCGCGCTGTAGATCACCACCAAACCGCCCAGGCAAAGGGCTGCCACCGCTCCGAACAGCAGGGGATCCGGGCGGCCGCGGACCGGTACGCTCATGACCTCCTCCCCGCCGGTGCCCGAAGGGCGTGCACCAGGGCACAGAAGACCTCCGCCCGTTCCCGGTAGTCCCGGAACTGGTCGAAGGACTCGCACCCCGGGGAGAGGAGCACGGCCTCGCCCGGACGCAGAAGCTGCACGGCCCGCCGCACGGCCCGCGGTAAGGTCCCTACCTCCAGCACCTCCGCGGGAAGGGTACAAAAGGCAGAGCGCATCACCTCCGCGCACTCGCCGATGAGGTAGATGGCCCGCACGGGAGCGCTCCGGAGGGCGTCCCTCATGGGCGCGAAGTCCTCTGGGGTCGCGCGAGGACGTCTCCCGCCCGCGATGAGCACGAAGGGTCGCCGCATGGCCCGGATCGCGGCCGCGGCCGCCGCGGGGTTCGTGGCGAGGGAGTCCTCGATGAACTGCACCCCCTGGTGCTCCCCCACCGGCGCAAGCCGGTGTGGCAGCCCCTCAAAGGTCCGCAACACCTGCGCCATGGCCTGCGGCCCGACTCCGAGGGCGCCTGCCGCCGCGCAGGCCGCGAGGGCGTTGCGGACCATGTGCTCTCCGGGAACCGGCAGGTCCGCCACGGGCAGGACCCGTTCTCCGAAGGCTACGAGCCACCCGTCCGCCACCCACGCGCCCGCACCCAGCTCCCGAGGGAGAGGGCTCGCGATGGCGAAGGGCGCCAGGCGTGCCCGGATTCCCGAAAGGAGCGATGCGCACACGGGATCGTCCACATCCAAAACGGCTACGTCCGTCGGGCTCTGGTACCGAAAGATGGTGGCCTTGCAGGCCACGTAGGCCTCGAAGGACCCGTGGTCGTCCAGGTGGTGCGGGGCGAGGTTCGTGAGGACCGCCACCTGCGGGCTGCGGTCCAGCTGCAGCAACTGCCGGTTGCTGATCTCCAGGACCACCCAGTCTCCCGGGTCCAGCCGGTCCAGAAGGCTGATCAGGGGGACGTGGGTGCGGTCGTTGCCGCTGAAGTAGGCGCGCCGGCCCTCTACGGTCAGCATCCGGTGGAGGAGGGTGCCCACGGTGAACTTGCCGTTCGTGCCCGTCACGCCCACCACCGGACACGGGCAGAGCTGCAGCGCAAGCCGGGTCATGCTGTGGCGCTCCACCTGTGCGGGCAACCGGTGGATGGGCCCGTTTTCCGGGTAGCGGAACCATGCCTGCGGCAAGAACACCACCTCCGCCGCTTCGATCCCCTCTAGGTACCGGTCCCGCCACCGGATGGGAATCGGCCCCTCAAGCCACCACCGGATGGCGGCCTCCTGGTCTTCAGGCGGCATCCAGACGTGGGTCCGCCGGAAGACCTCGGGGAAGGTGTCGGGGGTCGAGAGGTCGTGGGCGGTGAGGGTGTCCACGCCGTGCGCGAGGAGGTAGCTGCACACCGCAGACCCTTCGGTCCCGCTCAGGCCCAATACGTGGATGCGGCGTCCGCGCAACGAAGCGAGGGGATCCGACATCCCAAGGCCTCCTACAGAGCCAGCCCCAGACCCCCGAGCGCCGCGAGGGCCGCGAGCACGTAGAACCGGGTCACGATCTGCGGCTCCGACCACCCCACGAGCTCGAAGTGGTGGTGGAGGGGGGAACTGCGGAAGATGCGGCGCCCCCGAGTGGCCTTGAAGTACCCCACCTGCAGGATCACGGAGAGGGCTTCCGCCACGAACACCGCGCCCACCACCACCAGCACGAGCTCCGTCTTGGTCCCCAGGGCCAAAGCCGCCAGGGCCCCGCCCAGGGCCTGAGAGCCCACGTCGCCCATCATCACCTGGGCGGGATGGGCGTTGTACCACAGGAAGCCCAGACATGCGCCCACCACGGCTCCGGCGAAGGACGCGAGCGGCGCCTGGTCCGTGCGAAGGGCGATGAGGATGTAGCTCAAAAACGCCGCGGCCGCGGTCCCAGCCGCGAGGCCGTCGAGTCCATCTGTGAGGTTCAAGGCGTTCACGAAGCCCGTCACGTACACCGCGGCGAACAGCGGGTACGTCCACCCCAGCTCCCACGTCCCGAAAAAGGGCACGTGGAGGGCCGTTCCCTGGAGGCTCAAAGGGGCCGCGGCCCAACCCAGCAGGGCGCCGAGCGGGATCTGGAGCGCGAGCTTTTCCCGGGCCCGCAGCCCCAGATTCCTCCTCCGTCGCACGCTGCGGTAGTCGTCCCAAAACCCGATGGCCCCGTACCCGCAGAGGGCGAGGACCGCAAGTCTGACCGAGGGCGTCCACTCCGCCGTCGCCGCGGTGGCCACCAGGACGGCGGCGATGAGCACGAGGCCGCCCAGGGTAGGCGTACCGGACTTTGACCGGTGGCGGGGCGGTGCGTCCTCGCTGATGGGCTGAACAGCCCATCCCCGGAGCCACGGGATCACGAACCGGCCCGCCCCGAGCACCAGGAACGCGCCGAGGGCAGCACTCAGGAGGACCCGCTCCATCCCAGAGCCTCCGCTACGCGCTCCAGTCCCACGGCCCGGGACGCCTTGATGAGCACCAGGTCTCCGGGCTCGACCCGCTCGGCCGCATGCCGGGCCGCCTCCTCCGCATCCGCCACCAGCACCACGCGCTCCCGAGGCATCCCCGCCTCCCGTGCACCCTGGGCGATGAGTCCTCCGCCTTCCCCCACGGCCACGAGCAGGTCCACCCCTTCTGCGACGCACCACCGCCCGGCCTCCCGATGCGCGGCTTCCCGCACCGGCCCCAGTTCCCGCATCTCCCCCAGCACCGCCACCAGCCGGCGCCCAAGCCGGAGGGCCCGAACGGTCTCGAACGCGGCCCGAAGGGACTCCGGGCTGGCGTTGTACGCGTCGTTCACGAGGAGGATGCCCCGGGCGGTCCGCTGGACCTCCAGCCGCATCCGGGGCGGCCGGAACCTCACCAGGGCCTCCCCCACGGCCTCCAGCGGCACCCCGCACACCCATCCCACGGCCGCGGCAGCAAGGGCGTTCAAAACCAGGTGGCGGCCGGGGAGGGGAATCCCCGTCCGGATGCGGCCCTGGGGGGTACGGAGGACGAACCGCACCCCGCGGGGGTCCACCTCGATGTCCTCCGCCCGCACCTCCCCCCGCTCGATCCCGTAGAACACCACCTGGGCCCGGGTGCGGCGGCTCATGGCCCGCACCCTGGGATCGTCCGCATGGAGCACCGCCCACCCGTGTGCGGGCAAAGCCTCCACCAGCTCCGCCTTCGCCCGGGCGATGTTCTCCACGGAGCCCAGCAGCTCCAGGTGCGCGTGTCCCACGTTCGTCACCACCCCGATCTCCGGACGCACCGCCAGGCACAGTTCCCGGATCTGCCCCAGGCCCCGCATGGCAAGTTCTACCACCACGAACCGGTGCGTCGCGTCCAGACCGAACAGGGTGAGGGGAACGCCCAGCTCCGCGTTCCACTCCGGCGCGGAGACGTGCACGGGATGGGTGGAAGCGAGCACCGCCCCGATGAGCTGAGCGGTCGTGGTCTTCCCCACACTCCCCGTCACCCCGATGGCCCGCACCGCGAACCGGGACCGCCACAGCCCCGCGAGGGGCAGGAGCGCCTGGGCGGTGTCCGGCACGAGGACGAGCGGGATCTCTACCTCCACGGGTCGGGAGACCAAGGCCGCCCCGGCGCCCCGCGCTGCGGCCTCCGGTACGAAGTCGTGGCCGTCCCTCCGCGGACCTCGCAGGGCCACGAACAGCGCTCCGGGGCGCACCCCCGCGCTGTGCACCGAGATCCCCCGGACGGGGATCTTCGGGTCGCCCCGCACCTCCCCTCCCGTGGACCTCGCCACCTCCGCCAGGGTGAGCACCCGCTCACCGACCGCCATTCCCGCGCCCCCGCAGGGCCTTCCGCGCTTCCTCCCGGTCGTCGAAAGGGATCCGCTCGGTGCCCACGATCTGATCGGACTCGTGCCCCTTCCCGCAGATGAGGACCACGTCTCCGGCCCGGGCCTCCGCGATGGCCCGCTGAATGGCAGTCCGGCGGTCGGGTTCCACCACGCACCGAGTCCCGTCCACCACGCCTGCCCGGATCTGCTCGAGGATGCGTAGGGGATCCTCGGTCCGGGGGTTGTCGGAGGTGAGGATGACCACATCGGCCCGCTCCGAGGCGATGCGGCCCATCACGGGCCGCTTGGTGGGGTCCCGGTCCCCGCCGCACCCGAATACCACCACCACCCGCCCTCGGCTCAGCGGGCGCGCGGCCTCGAGCACCGCCCGCAGCGCGTCCGGCGTGTGGGCGTAGTCCACGATCACCGCGAAGTCCTGTCCTTCATCAATGCGCTCGAACCGCCCCGGGATGCCGGGAAAACGCCGCAGCGCGTCCGCCATGGCATCGAGCGGTACGCCGAAGTACTCGCCCAAGGCGATGGCGCACAGGGCGTTGAGGACGTTGAAGGTCCCGCACAGGGGGGACCGGAAATGCGCGCGTCCCCGGGGCGTGCGCACGGTGAAGGCGGCTCCCTCAAGGTCCAGGGCCACCGCCTCCGCCCGCACGTGGGCCTCCGATCCGAACCCGTACGTCAAAACCGGCGCACGGCTCCGAGCGGCCATATAGGCACCTGCCGGATCCTCCCGATTGACCACGGAGACGCCGTCCGGTTCCACCCGTTCGAAGAGCAGGGCCTTCGCATCCCGGTAGGCCTCCAGGGTACCGTGGAAGTCCAGGTGGTCCGGGGTGAGGTTGGTGAAGGCCGCCGCCACAAACCGCACCCCGCCCACCCGTTCCTGCACGAGGGCATGGGAGGCCACCTCCACGGCCGCGAACCGCAGGCCGCTTCCCACCATCCGATGGAGCAGGGCCTGGAGCTCCGGGGCCTCCGGGGTGGTGAGAGAGAGGGGCACGAACTCCGAACTCACCACCGCGCCGAGGCTTCCGATGATCCCACACGGCCACCCTCCCGCCTCCAGCACGGCCCGCAGCAGATAGGTGACGGTCCCCTTGCCGTTCGTGCCGGTGACCCCGATCACCTGGAGGTGGTGGGAGGGATGGCCGTAGAAGGCGGAGGCAAGCGGCCCCAAGGCCTGCCGCACGGAGGGGACCACGACCTGGGGCACCGGGACTCCCACCGGCCGCTCCACCAGCACGGCCACCGCGCCCCGGGCCACGGCCTCCGGGGCGAAGGTGTGGCCGTCGTGGCGCCGACCGGGGACGGCGCAGAACAGATCCCCGGGCCGCACCGTGCGGGAGTCGTAGGAGATCCCGCGGACCTCCCCGTCCGCTTCGCCCAGGACGGTGTACGCAGGGAGGACACGCAGGAGTTCTCTGAGCCGCATGCACACCTCGGCGGGTGGTGTCCGTTCGCGATTATACGCCCTTCAGTCCCGGAGCTCCGGGCCGCTTTCGGAGACCACGGGCCCTCCGTCCGGCGGGACGCGCAGGTGCCACAGCGCTTGGGAGGCGATCCGCCGGAAGACGGGGGCAGCGACCACCCCGCCGTAGTACGGCCCCCGGGGCTCGTCCAGCAGCACGAGGATGGCGATCCGCGGGCTGGTGGCGGGGACGATCCCCACGAACGAGGCCACGTACTTCCCGGGAAGATACCCGCCTCGGGGGTCCGGCTTCTGGGCGGTCCCCGTCTTGCCCGCCACCGTGTACCCTTCGATGGCCGCGGCCCTGCCCGTGCCGTCCACGACTGCCCGCACCATCATCTCCAGCAGCTGTCGGGCAGTCCGTGGGCTGAGCACGCGGACGGGTGCCGCAGCCCGGGGAAGCTCCAGGGCCCGCCCATCCGGGCTCCGGAGGAAGGAGATCAGGGTGGGACGCACCAGCAGACCTCCGTTGCCGATGGCGGCTACAGCCCGGAGGAGCTGCAGTGGGGTCACCGCGATGCCCTGCCCGAAGCCCAGGGTATACAGGTCTGGGCCCGTCCACTCCGCGGGCGGGCGGAGGATCCCCGCGGCTTCGCCCGGCAGCTCCACGCCCGTGGGCTGTCCGAACCCGAACCGGAGGAGGGACCGGTAGAGGCGATCCGCCCCCAACTGCGCCGCGGTGAGGGCCGCGCCCACGTTGCACGAAAATCGGAGGATGTCCGCGGGCCGCACCTCCCCGTGGGCCTCCCCGTGGGCCTCCCGGATGCGGTGACCGCCCGGCACCCGGAGGAATCCGGGACACCAGAAGGGGGTCTCGGGACGCACGGCACCGGCCTCCAGGGCCGCGCCCATCACCACGAGTTTGAAGGTGCTCCCGGGTTCGTACACCTCCGCTACCGCCCGGTTGCGCCAGACTTCGGGAGGGACCTGCGCGTAGCGGTTCGGGTCGAAGCGGGGAACGTTGGCGACCGCCAGCAGTTCCCCGGTCCGCACGTCCATCACCACCGCCACGCCGGCCCGGGCCCCATGGGCCCGGGCCGCCTCCTCCAGCTCCCGCTCCGCGAGGTGCTGGATCACCGCGTCCAGGGTGAGGAAGAGATCCGAGCCGTTTCGGGGAGCGATTCGTACCTGCCGACCCTCCAGGATCTCCCGGCCCAGGGCGTCTCGCATGCGCGCCGCCTGGCCGGGGGTTCCCCGCAGCATGGCGTCGTAGCGGGCTTCCAACCCCCACAACCCCTGGTTGTCAATGCCCGTAAACCCCAGCACCTGCGCGGCGAGAGGACCGAGGGGGTACACGCGCCTTTCCTCCCGCTCGAAGCCGAGCTGGCCCTCCAATCCCAGCGCCCGCAGCCGCCGGGCCACGTGGGAGGGGAGATGGCGGGCGATCCACACGAAGTACCGGTCGGGCGCGAGCCGCCCCTGGATCTGCTCCTGCGGGACGCGGAGCACCGCCGCGACCCGGCGTGCGAAGGTCTGCGGGTCCCGGATGTTCCGGGGAACCGCGTAGACGCTCTCCACGGGCACGTTCGTGGCAAGCTCCCGGCCGTTCCGGTCGTAGATCCGGCCCCGGGAGGCGGGAAGCACGAGGAGGTCTGTCCGCTGGCGGGCGGCCAGGTCCCGCATGGCCTCGGACCGGGCGACTTGCCAGTACGCCACCCGGGCCGTGACGAGGAGGAAGAGGAACGTCCAGCCGAAAAAGAGGATCCGGATGCGCGCTCGGAGCGGGGAGGAGGCCGAGCGCCTCCGGATCACCGACCCTCGTGGGCGAGGGCCAGGTCTTCCCACAGCCGCACCACCAGTTGCACCCACCACGGGCGGCGATCCACCGCCGCGGGTGGGGGCTCCGGAGGCGGAGGAACCACCACCAGGGTCCGCTGGGCCTCCGTGGGTGGGGCCAGCCCCAAGCTCCGGCTCAGCCGCTCGATGCGCTCCGGAGCGCGCAGGGCCGCCACCTGCGCCCGCAGCCGAGCCTGTTCCTGCTGAAGGCGGTCCACCTCCCCGCGCAGGACCCGCAGCCGCTCCCCGCGCTCCGCGGCCACCGTCTCCAGCCACACGTTGACCACGAGGAGGAACGCCAGCAGGAACGCGGTCCAGAGCGCCCGGCTCAGGGCGGGCCTCTCCCTGGGCCGGCGGGAAGGAGAGGGATCCGGAACGGGACGGGCAAGGGGCGCGGTCATGGCTCAACCCTCTCCGCGGCCCGCAGTCGGGCGCTTCGGGCATGGGGATTGCGGCGCACCTCCTCAGGGGAGGGGCGGATGGGCTTGGGCGTGAGCACCCGCAGGGATTTTGCGCGTCGAAGCGTGTGCTTGACGATCCGATCCTCCAGGGAGTGGAAGCTGATGACCACCAACCGGCCGCCCGGATCCAACACCTCCGCCGCCTGGGGGAGCGCCTGCTCCAGGGCCTCCAACTCGCGGTTCACCGCGATGCGCAAGGCCTGGAAGGTGCGGGTGGCCACGTCCACCCTGCGGGGCCACGCTCTCCGGGGAACCGCGCGGAGGATCGCTTCCCTGAGTTCCTGCGTGGTGGAAAGCGGGCGGCGCCGGACGATCTCCCGGGCGATCCGGGGCGCGAAGGGCTCCTCCCCGTACCGGCGGAGGAGCTCCGCGAGCTCCTTCTCGGACAGGCGGTTCACGAGATCCGCGGCGGTGACGGGAGAGGCGGGATCCATGCGCATGTCCAGAGGACCCGCGAGGCGGAAGCTGAAGCCCCGATGGGGTGCCGCAAGTTGCAGCCCCGAAACCCCCAGGTCCATGAGCACTCCCTGCACCCGAGCGATCCCTAAGGCCCGGAGGACGTAGTGGAGATCCGCGAAGTTGGCCTGCACGAGCTGCACGGCCTCCCCGAACCGCTCTAGGCGCCTCCGGGCCACCGCGAGGGCTTCCGGATCCCGATCCAACCCCACGAGCCTTCCCCCGGGGAGGATCCGCTCCAGGATGGCCTCCGCGTGTCCTCCCGTGCCCACCGTGGCGTCCACGTAAAGGCCTCCGGGCCTGGGATCCAGCCAGGTCAGCACCTCCTGCAGGAGGACGGGAACGTGCAGGGGGACCATGGGGATGCGCGGGGAGCGGGACCCGGTGCCGCCGCGTCTAGGGGAGTCTGCGGAGCATCGGGCAGAGGGGGGCTGCGAGGGGTACCGCGTCGCCGCTGCGATCAAGGCTCGTCGAATGCTCCACCGGGTCCCGGTCTCCGCGCATCCCGCACTTCACAGAACGAGCTCCCGCATGGCCTCCAACAGCTTCGCCTCGTCCTGCTCCGTCTGGGCGAGATGCTGCTGCCAGCGCTCCTTGCTCCAGATCTCCAACTTGTGGATGAGGCCCACCACCACCACCTCCCGTTGAATCCCCGCGTGCTCCCGCAGGGACGCAGGGAGGACGAACCGGCCCTGTCGGTCCAGCTCCACGTCCACCGCACTTCCCAGCAGGTACCGGACGAACTGGCGGTTCGCGATGGGCTGTGCCTGTAGCTTCTCCTCCACCACCCGCCACTGCTCCTCCGGGTAAACCACCACGCACCCGTCGAACCCGCGGGTGACCACGAACCGATCCCCCAGGGCCCGCCGGAACCTGGGGGGGATGACGAGACGACCCTTCTCGTCCAGCACATAGTGGAACTCACCCTTGAACATACCCCCGGCGCACGGTGGCGGCTTTGGCTCCCCACCATTCCCCACCGTTCCCCACCAATTCTCGACACGCCTCCCGATTCCTGCCGGATGCACGAAGATTCTCGAAGAAAGTTTTCAGAAATGGAAGAGAACAGCTTTTCGCAGCTCAGTAGACCAGTTCGAGGGTCCCGTTGCGGTGTCGGATCACGATGAGGTCCCCGCTTTCCTGGAGGCTCTGGATAGCGGGCGTGATGCGGTCGATGAGCACGCTGCGCAGGGCAAGTTCCCCTGGTCCCCTTCCCTCGAACGCCTTCCCGCAGGAGGTGCAGTAGGCTCCCCGGCGGGGGACGAACACCCCGCGCACCTGACTCCACCGGATGGTCACGTTGGGGACCACGTTCGGGCTTCCGCAGTACGGGCAATCCATGTTTCGCCCCGGCATCGTTCGGGTATCAGCCAGGAGAGGCGGCCTATAAGCCGGGTTCTGTCCGCCGCCAAGGCGGGGCGGCCATCTCTCTGGGACCTCCGTTGCCGGAGGCCTCAAGCGGCCTACCCGGGGATCAGCGGGCCACCTCCTCTCCCCCTACCTGGCCTTGCTCCGGGTGGGGTTTGCCTGGCCGGCGTGTCACCACGCCGCCGGTGCGCTCTTACCGCACCTTTGCACCCTTACCCCCGCCGGCTCCAGAGCCGGCAGGAGGCGGTATGTTTCTGTGGCACTTTCCCTGGGGTCACCCCCGGTGGGTGTTACCCACCACCCTGCCCTATGGAGCCCGGACTTTCCTCCCTCCTCGGTCGGAGGGCGGCCGCCCGGCCGCCTCTCCTGGTTTCCACTTCACATTATATACGGTTGGGCGTCCAGGGCTTGGTTCGCGAGCTCGTCCGCCCGGGCGTTCTCTTCCCGCCGGACCGTCCGGATCACCGCTTCCCGGAATGACTCCAACCTCCTCCGCGCCTCCTCGTACAGGGGCCGCAGCTGGGGACTGCGTACTCGGTACTGCCCCCGCAGCTGCCGTGCCACCAGCTCGCTGTCCACCCGGATCTCCACCCGCGTGGCGCCCAGCTCCGCGGCCACCTCGAGTCCCCGAAGCAGGGCCCGGTACTCCGCCACGTTGTTCGTGGCTTCCCCGATCCGCTCCGAGAGCTCCCGGAGCACCTGGCCCTGTGGGGTCTCCACCACCACGCCGATGGCCGCGGGGCCTGGATTCCCCCGGGAAGCCCCGTCCGTCCGGACGATGGCCTTCACCGGATCCTCACCCGCCCTTTAGGATCCCCGGCCGATCCACTCAGGAATCGTCTCCTGGTCGGGGCGGGCGGATTTGAACCGCCGACCTCAGCGTCCCGAACGCTGCGCGCTCACCAAGCTGCGCCACGCCCCGACACTTCCGTCTCGACCCATGAAACGAAGGAGCCTTCCTGCGTCTTTCAGGACGAACCTGGCTCCTCGCCGGACTCCTTTCCTCCCTGCAGCGCTTGGCGCAGCAGATCCCCGGCCACATCTCCGATGGTCACGCGGCCCGAGTGGACCTGCGTCTGCTGGTACTCCATGAGCTGCTGGCGCTCCCGCTCCCGCGTCAGCCGCCGTACGCTCAGAACCATCCGCCGTTGCTCCGGCCGCAGCTCGATGATCATGGCCTCGATCTGCTGACCGGGCTGCAGCACTTCCTCCAGCTTCGACACCCGCCGCTCCGCCACCTCGCTCGCGGGCAAAAACCCGTCCACGTCCCCCAACCGCACGAAGGCGCCGGAGGGCGCCAGACGGACCACTTTCCCGCGCACCACCTCCCCGATCCGGTACCGGTGCGGGACCTCTGTCCAGGGGTCGGGGAGCACCTGCTTGAGGCTCAGGCTGATCTTCCCGGTCTGCGGGTCCACCTTGATCACCCGGACCCGGATGTGCTGCCCCCGGCGGAGGACCTCAGAGGGGTGTTTGATGTACGTCCAGGAGATCTCGCTGATGGGCAGGAGCGCATCGACCCCGCCGATGTCCACGAAGGCCCCGAAGTCTACGATCCTCCGGACCACGCCCTCCCGCTCGTCTCCTTCCCGGAGGGTGCGGAACAGCTCCTCCCGCAACCGCGCCCGCTCCTCCTCCACCGCCTGCCGGTGAGAGAGGATGACGCGGTTGCGCTCCCGATCCACCTCGATGACCTTCAGCGGGATGCTCTCCCCCACCAGGTTCTCGAACCGGCGCCCCTTCACCTGGGAGAGATCCACGTGCGAGCCCGGCACGAACCCTCTCAATCCGATGTCCACCACCAAGCCCCCCTTGACCCGATCCACCACCATGGCGTGGAGGATCCGGCCCTCCCGGAAGGCGCTCTCCACCCGATCCCAAGCCAGTAGCGCATCCGCTCTCCGTTTGCTGAGGAGGATGTTCCCCTCCTCCTGCTCCACCTTCATCACGTAGACATCAATCTCCGCCCCCACCTGGAGGTGCGCGGTATCCTCCTCCCGGAGTTCCCGGGGCGGAATGAGCCCTTCGGACTTCGCTCCGATGTCCACGAGCACCCCTTCGTTGTCAATGCGCACCACCGTGCCCCGCACGATGGAGTGCGCCTCCACCCGTGGGACCGCGCTCTCCATGGTGACCTCATCCGAACGTTCCGTCCGAGTCTCCTCCGCCATGGGCCCGCCCCGTCCTCTGGATGTCACACGCAGCGAGTCATTATACCTGTCGATTCCACCTACAGGCAAGCGCAGGGGACCGCCTCCCTCAGATGGCCCAGTAGTGCCGCAGAACCGCCCGTACTTCCCGCACTCGGGCCTGGATGGTGCCGTACGGGCACTCCCGGGGAGGCGTCTCGGCGGGCGCCGACTCCAGGGGCTCGCCCGCCAGCACGGAGAGGGTATGGGCCACGCACCACCCCAGAGCCTGCGGATCGTATCCGCCCTCCAGAACTCCCGCCATGCGGCCATCGCACCACCGCCGGGCGCCCTCGACCAACATCCCGCAGAGGTTCCCGAAACCGGCGCTCGTGAGGGCCATGCGCCCCAGGGGATCCGCCTGGTGGGCATCGAAGCCGGCAGAAACGAGGACCAGATGGGGACGGAACGCGTCCCCCAACGGGAGCACGATCTCCTCGAACACCGTCCGGTATCCTCCCTCGCCCGTACCCGGAGGGAGGGGCACGTTCACCGTGAACCCTTCGCCCTCGCCCGCCCCGACCTCCTCCACCCGTCCCGTCCCCGGATACCAGAACTCCTGATGCAGGGAGACCACGAGGACCTTTCCGTCCCGGTAGAAGATCTCCTGGGTTCCGTTCCCGTGGTGCACGTCCCAGTCCACGATCATCACCCGCTCCACGGCCTGCCGATCCATCACGAGCCGCGCGGCCAGGGCCACGTGGTTGACGAGACAGAAGCCCATGGCGCGGGTAGGGGTCGCGTGGTGGCCCGGCGGCCGGAGGAGGGCGAAGGCCCGGAGCACCCGGCCCGTGGCAACGGCCTCTGCGGCGTGCACCGCGGCTCCCGCGGCCGCCCGCAGTGCAGCCCAGGATCCCGGGGAGACATAGGTATCCGGGTCCAGCTGCCCTCCGCCCGCCTGGTCCAGGGCCTGGATCCGCTCCACCAAGATCCGGCTGTGCACCGCGAGCAGGGCTTCGGGATCCAGGGGCTCGGGCTCCTCGCGCGGGAGCCGCTCCCACAGGTCCGCGCGCTGCAGCACCTGCTCGATCGCCGCCAACCGCTCGGGCCGCTCTGGGTGCCCCGGCGGATTCCTGTGCCGCCGGCAGTCCGGGTGCGTGACCAGAGCGAACCTCATCCTAGGGCCGGAACTCCCGCAGGAAGCGGCCGTCCAGGTACACCTGCACGATGGCGTACCCGTAGACCTCGAGCCACCGCGTCACTCGCTCCCTTGCCCGGTGCTGTCTCCGGTACACCTCCCGAACTCCCCGCTGGTCCACGGCTACGATCCGCACTTCCTGAGGGTCTCCCGGGGGCAGGTGCACCACGACCCGCACCCGCCGAGCCTCTTCCCTCTCCTGGCCGGGTTCCACCGCCACCTCTGCAGAGGGACTTGCCCCGCCCGGTCCCGGCGTGCTCTCCGGCGTCGGAGGCGGCGTGGGCTCTCCCGGCACGGAGGAAGGGGCTGGAGGGCTCGGGGAGGGGAGAGGTTCCGGAGTGGGCGGAGGCGCGGTGGCGATGAGGACCGTGACCCCCTCCCCCCGGCGCACCGGGGCACCCGGAGGCGGGACCTGCTCCACCACGGTTCCCGGCGCCGCGTCCTCGCGGGGCGCGTACCGTACCCGTTCCAGGGAGAGGCCCAGCGGTGCGAGTCTCGCGCGGGCCTCGTCCAGGGTAAGCCCGACCAGGTCCGGGACCTCGATGAGCTCCGGCCCCTTGCTCACTACCAGACGCACCGTGCTTGAGCGCGGGACCCGGGCCTGAGCAGCCGGTTCCTGGGCGATGACCACCCCACGCGGGACGCGGTCGTGGTAGGCTTCCCGAACCTCACCCAGGCGCAAGCGCGCCTGGGTGATGAGGATCCGGGCCTCGTGGAGGGGCCGGTTCGTCACGTCCGGCACCTGTACCATCTCGGGCCCCTGGCTCACCACCACCTGGATCACCCGCCCTTCCCGGACCCGCATCCCGGGAGGCGGTGTTTGGTCCAACACGGTGTTCACCGGGTAGCGGTCGTGGTGCTCCCGGCGCAATACCTCCAACCTCAGGCCCGCATCCGCGAGGATGGCTTGGGCTTGCTCCACCGGCTTTCCCCGCAGATCCGGAACCACCACCTCCGCCACGGTGAAGTAATCGTTCACCGTGCGCCAAGCCGCGACCATGGCCCCGACGGCCACAAGGAGCAAGAGCCCCGCCACGCCCACGGGAGAGACCCGCCGCCGACCCTTCCGCCCCGGGCGAGGGGTCGGCGGCGTCTCCCGTCCGCGGATGACCACCGTGGGCAACTCCCGCCAGGAGTCCGTCCGGCCCTCGAGGTCCGCGCGGAACTCCTCCGCGGAGGGGTACCGGTGGAGGGGAGACTTCGCGAGGGCCCGGAGCACGATGCCTTCCAAGCGCGGGGAGAGCTGGGGGTTCACGCTCCGAGGAGGAGGGGGCGGATCGTACATGTGCCGCAGGGCGATGGTGATGGGGGACTCTCCATCGAAGGGGAGCCGGCCCGTGACCAGTTCGTACAGGACCACGCCGAGGGCGTAGAGGTCCGCGCTGGGCCCCACGGGGTTGCCGAGGGCCTGCTCGGGCGCGAGGTAGTGCACGGAGCCGAGCACGGTACCGGTCTCCGTGATGGTGACGCTCGTGGCGGCGCGGGCGATCCCGAAATCCGTGACCTTCACGGCTCCGTCGGGCGTCACGAGGATGTTCTGGGGCTTCACGTCCCGGTGCACGATGCCCTGCCCGTGCGCATAAGCGAGGGCCTTGCAGACCTCCACGGCGATGCGCACCGCCTCCTCCTCCCGCAGGCGCCCCCGGCGCCTCAGGAGCGTTTTGAGGTCCGTTCCCTCCACGAACTCCATCACGATGAAGTGCACGCCGCGATCGCTGCCGCTCTCCAGCACGGGGACGATGTTGGGATGCCGCAGCTGTGAGGCAGCCCGGGCCTCCCGCTGGAAGCGTTCCACGAACTCCCGGTCGTGGGCGTAGTGCTCATGGAGAACCTTCACCGCCACCACCGCGCCGTCTTCCAGACGACGGGCCCGGAACACCGTGGCCATCCCCCCCTGCCCCACAGGCTCCAGCAGCTCGTACTTCCCTCCCAGGATCGTCCCGATGGTCACCGCCATCACCGCACCCGTTCCAAGGCCCGTTGGAGGACCTCCCGCGCTACAGGTGCCGCCACCTGCCCTCCCGTGCCGGCCCGTTCTACCACCACCGCCACCACCACCCGAGGCCGGTGGGCGGGTGCGAACCCGACGAACCACGCGTGCGGCGCTCCCCCAGGAGCCGTTGCGGTCCCCGTCTTGCCCGCCACCGCCACACCGGGAAGGGCAGCCGCACGCCCGGTGCCCCGGGCCACCGCCTCCACCATGGTATCGCGCAGCACCCCCGCCACCTCCTCCGCGAGGATCCGCTCGCCGGGTTTCGGCCGGTATCGTTCCACCACCTGCCCGTCTCCTGCGCGTACCTGGGCCACTACGTAGGGCCTGAGCCGCACGCCCCCTCGCGCCACCACCGCGGTGAGAAGGGCCATCTGCAAGGGGGTGACGAGCAGGCTCCCCTGCCCGAAGCTCAGCTGGGCGACACCCTCCCCGGCCACCTCCTCGGGATCTGGGAGGTGGCCCCCTTCACTGGGGAGCTCAAACTCCGGGGAGGTTCCCAGTCCGAACGCCGCGGCGAACTCCCGCAGGCTCGCTCCTCCCACCCGGCGGCCCACGTGGATGAAGACGACGTTGCAGCTCCACACCAAAGCCTCCCGGAGGGTGATGGATCCGTGGGCCTGCCCCCCGAAGTCCAGGATGGGACGGCCCCGCACTACGACGAATCCCGGGCAGAAGAAGCGCGTATCCGGTTCCGCGGCCTTGCGGCTCAGGGCCGCGGCCATGGTGACCACCTTGAAGGTAGATCCGGGCGGGTACAGTCCGTGCGTGGCTCGGTTCATGAGAGGGCTGGTGGGATCCTTGCGCAGAACGGCCCAGTTCCGTTCCAGCTGGTTGGGATCGAAGGAAGGAGCGCTCGCCATCGCCAGGAGCGCACCGTCCCGGGGATCTAAGACCACCACCGCACCCATCCGGCCGCTCAGAGCCCGTGCGGCGGATCTCTGGATCTCGTGATCCACCGTGAGGACCACATTGAAGCCCCGCGGCCTCCGACCCAGGGCCCGATCCCGCCACTCCTCCCACGGCGTGCGCTCCGTGGCTCCCAGCAGGATCCCGTCCAAGGCCGCCTCCAGCCCCGCCTTTCCGAGGCGGGGGTGCCGGTACCCCACCAGGTGCGCGAAGAGGGAGCCCGTGGGGTATTCCCGGACCACCCGGCGGGCCTCCACACGGGTTCGGGCGAGCGGCAGGAGATCGCGGTCCAGCAGGGCTCCCCGCTCCACCCGCTCCTCTGCCAGCAAGAGCCGGGGGTTCCGGGGATCCTGGGCAAGCCGCGGGCCCACCCACACCTGCCAGTACGCGGCCCCGAGGGCTTGAAGGATGAAGAGGGCCAGCAGGAAGCCCGCCAGCCTGCGGATCCGTCCCGTCACGTTCTCCTCCCGCGCGGGACCTCCTCGTGATGCGAGACCCCCATCAGCAGGCCCAAGAGCACGAAGTTGCTCACCATCGCGGATCCTCCGTAGCTCACGAAGGGCATCGGGATCCCCGTGAGGGGGATCAGGCGCACGGAACCTCCTAGGATGAGGAGGGCCTGTACCCCGAGCACCAGGCTCACGCCTGCGGCCACCAGCTGGGAGAAGGCCCGCCTCGCCCGCAGGGCCACCCGAAACCCTCGGACCACGAGGATCATGTAGAGCAGGATCACGGCCAGGGCCCCCGCGTATCCCAGCTCCTCCCCGATGGCCGCGAAGATGAGGTCCGTGTGCACCGCGGGGATGAGCTCGGGATCCCCGAGTCCGAGCCCGGTTCCCGCAAGCCCCCCGCTCGCCAGGGCGAACAGGGCCTGCCCCACCTGGTAGCCGGAGCCCGCGAGATCCCGCCACGGATCCACCCAGACCTCCAGCCGAACCCGCACGTGGGGGAAGAGGGCCGCGCACACCCCCGCACCCGCAGCGAAGGCGAGGGCTCCCGCGACCACGTACTCCACTCGTCCGGTTCCCACGTACACCATGCCGAGGACGATGCTGAGGTACAACAGGGCCCCTCCCAGGTCCCGCTGCACCGCCAGAAGGAGGAGGCTTGTGCCCAGCACCGCCGCCACGGGCAAGAGGATCCGCCGTTCCACCTCTTGGGGTGGGCGGAGGACAAGAAGCCGGTGATGCTCCGCCAGGTAACTGGCCAGGAACAGCACGAGGCACACCTTCACCACTTCCGAGGGCTGGAAGCTCGCAAACCCGAGGTCCAACCACTGGCGGGACCCACCCCGCTCCACCCCGAAGACGAGAGTGCTTCCAAGGAGCACCAGGGCGCCGAGGGCGTACAGGTAGCGGTACCGGCTCAGGCGGTCCACGGCGTGCGCCGCGGAGTAGGCGACCCATACTCCCCCAAGCCCCAGCAAAGCCCACGTGGCCTGCCGCACCATGCCTGCCGGTTGCAGCCGGTACAGCTCCACCAGCCCCAACCCTACCAGGGTCTGGGTCACGGGCAAGAGGAGGCCGTCCCCTCCGAACCCTCTCCGCACCAGGACCAGGTGGAGAGCAGGGAAGCCGAGGAGCACGAGGAGTCCATACCCCACTGGCCCGAGCGAATCCCCGGGGTGGCGGACCGCGTGCACCATCAGGAAGCCCCCGAGACTCAGGGCGAGGGAGGCACCGTACAGCACGGGATCCACCAGCCGCGTTCGGACCATACTCCCCCTTCCGGGCCTAGGCGGGAGATCGGAACCGCAGGGTGGTGCTCCCGATGCGTACCCGATCCCCGTCTGTCAGCGGAGCCGGCGCCTCGATCCGCTGGCCGTTGAGGTACGTTCCGTTCCGGCTGCCCAGGTCCTCGATCCAGTACCGCCCCCCGCGGACCACGAGCCGGGCGTGCTGGTGGCTCGTGAACGCATCGGGCAGCACCACCTGTACCTCCGGGGATCGCCCGATCACCGCCTCTCCCGCGATCACGAACACCTGACCCGGCTGCACCCCCCCGCCCGCCTCCTCCACCACCAAGGTGGCCGGAGGCGCGGGCGGCTCCCCGCTTGAGCTGCGGAGTTCCTCCTGCATCACCCGCACGGCCCGGTACAGGAAGAGGAACAACAGGGCCAGCAGCAGATACCGCAGGAGAAGGAGCCCGAGGTCGCTCACGCCTCCCCTTCCCGGTACTCCAGGACCGTGGATCCCACGCGGATCCGGTCCCCGGGCCGCAGCCGGTGCACCGTGACCCTGCGGCCGTTCACGAAGGTTCCGTTCGTGGATCCCGAGTCCACCACGCGCCAGCCTCCCTCCGCCCGTTCCAGCCGGAGGTGCTCCCGCGACACGCTGGGATCCGGGATCACCACGTCGCACGTGGGCCGCCGTCCCACCACGGTGGGATCCTTCCGAAGCGGGAACCGCGCGCCCTGCGGGGCGCCCTCCACCACTACCAGGACGCCGCTGGGCGTCAGGCGGTACAGCCGGGTGTCCTGGGACTCCGTCGCGTGAGGAGCCTGCAGGACTCCCTCCGCTTCCGGCACCACCCGCGTCTTGACCCGCAGCTGGCCTGCCGGAAGGGCCTCGTTCGGAACGAACCGGACGGCGATGGAGCCCACGAGGGTGTAGCCCCGCTCCTCCGCGTGCTGCCGGAGAAACACCCGCAGCTCCTCCTGCAGGGCGGTGGAGAAGGGCAAGAGCGCCTCGAAGTCCGGGGGCGGAAGCTCCACCTCGAAGTCGTTCGGCGCGTAGACCCGCAGCACGCTCACGGTGTGGTGCTGGTCCATGGCCCGCATGAGCTGCCGTGCCACCTCCACGGGCTGCAGCCGTCCTCCGCCCGGGCGGTACACGAGGCTCTCCACCAGGGCCTCCAGCCGTCGCTCCCACCGCTCAAGGAGCGTCACGGGCCGCCTCCCCCCGAAGCCGGATCCGGATGGGGCTGCGTCCCGGGGTGCTCGCCTGGTAGAGCTGGCCGCAGGCGGCCATGATCTCCGTGCCCCGTTCCACCCGCACCGTGGTGGGAATCCCGTATGCACGCACGATCCGGGCGAATTCCCGCACCCGCTCCACCGAGGGGCGCCGGAACGCGAGGCCCGGCACGGGATTCCAGGGGATGAGGTTGAGGTGGCAGAGCATGTCCCGCAAGAGCCGCCCCAGGGCGTGAGCCTCCCCGGGCGTGTCGTTCACCTCTGCCAGGAGGACGTACTCGAAGGTGATCCGGCGGCGGGTGCGGGCGACGTAGAACCTGCAGGCCTCCAGCAGCTCCTCCAGCGGAGCGCGCCCGGCGATGGGAACGAGCCGGGCCCGCAGTTCGTCCGTGGGCGCATGAAGGGAGACCGCCAGGTTGAGATCCAGCCCCTCCTGCGCAAGGCGCCGGATCTGAGGCACCAGGCCCACAGTGGAAACGGTGATGCGGCGGATCCCGATCCCCAGACCATAGGGGGCGTTGAGGAGCCGGACCGCGCGTACCGTGGCCCCGTAGTTCGCCAGCGGCTCCCCCATCCCCATGAACACCACGTGGGTAGGCCGCTCCAGCCGGTCCCGCTGCATCGCGTACACCTGATCCACGATCTCGCCCGCGGTGAGGTTGCGGGAAAAGCCGGCAAGGCCTGTAGCACAGAACGCGCAGGCCATGGCGCAGCCCACCTGGGTGGAGACGCACACGCTTCGGCGGCCGTCCGCGTACCGGATCCACACGCTCTCCACGGTGCTCCCATCCGGGCAGGTGAAGAGGTATTTCGTGGTGCTGCCGTCTGGCGAGGTCAGGCGCTGGCGGATCTCCAAGCGGGTGAGTCGGGCCCGCGTCGCGAGCTCCGCCCGCAGGGCCTTGGGGAGATCCGTCATCTCCGCAAAGCTCGATGCCCCCCGGGCGTGGACCCACCGGGCGAGCTGACGGCCCCGGTAGGGAGGCTCGCCCACGGAGGTGAGGGCCTCCACCATCTCCGCCTCCGTCATGGACCGGAGGTCGGGCAGGGTCTCCTGCCGCGAGAGGACCGCGCTCATGACCGACGCCTCAACCGGGCGATGAAGAACCCGTCCGTGTCGTGGCGGTGCGGCAACAGCACCAACCGCCCCCCAGAGGCCTCCAGTCGCCCGCCCCGCCAGGGGAGTTCAAAGGGATCGGGCACCAGTCCCACCGCGTTCATCCCCCATTCTACGACCTCTTCCCCCTCCTCCGGTTCCGGAGAGCACACCGCGTACACCAGCACCCCGCCCGGTCGGAGGGCTCGGGCCGCCGCGGCCAGCAGTTCCCGCTGGAGCCGGCTGGCCCGGGCCGGCCCCTCAGGTGGAACCCGCCACCGGATCTCCGGCCTTCGCCGGATGACCCCCAGCCCCGTGCACGGGGCGTCCAGGAGCACCCGGTCCGCAGCCCCCGGGTAGCGCTCCCCCAAGAGTCGGGCGTCCAAGAGGATCGCCTCCACGCAGCGGGCCCCGGCCCGCTCTGCGGTACGGCGCAGGGTTTCCACCTTCCGGGGATGGACCTCGCAGCTCAGCACCCTCCCCTCGTCGCGCATGAGGGCCGCGAGATGCGTGGTTTTCCCCCCGGGGGCCGCGCAGGCATCCACCACCGTCTCTCCGGGCTGCGGATCCAGGGCGTACACCGCCGCCAGGGAGCCCTCGTCCTGGGGCCACGCGAGTCCCTCTTGGACCACCTGCATCCGCTCCGGAACCGGCCCGGAGCGGACCCGCAGGGATTCCGGGAAGGACCCTGGCTCGGTCTCGACCCCTGCTTTGTGCAGGCGGCTCCGCACCTCCTCCACGCTTGCCTTAAGGGTATTCACCCGCAGGAAGGCGGGTGGAGGACGGTTGTTGGCCTCGCACAGCCGCTCCGCCTCCGCTCCCCCCCACCGCGCCATCCACCGCTCCACGAGCCACCGGGGGTGGCTCTGCCGCACCGCCAGGGCCTCCACGGGATCCAGAGGCGGAGGGGGTTCTGCTTCCCGGGCGAGGCGGCGGAGCACCGCGTTCACTAGGGACGCGGTCCCCGGGTGGCCATAGCGCCGAGCGAGGGCCACGGACTCGGACACCGCGGCATAGGCCGGGATGCGCTCCAAAAATAGGATCTGGTAAGCGCCCATGCGGAGGATGAGCCGGATCCGGAGGGGGAGTTCCTCCAAAGGTGTGGTCAGGAGGTGCTGGAGGGCATAATCGAGCCGGGCCCGCCACCGGAGCACCCCCAGTACGAGGGCCGTCACCAGCTCCGCATCCCGGGCGGAGACGTCTGCCCGAGTACGGAGGTGGCTGAGCAGCACATTGCTGAAAGCGCCCTCCGCCTCCACCCGCTGGAGGATGCGGAGGGCTACCTCTCGGGCGTCCCTCACGAGGCCGGGCCCCGCGGGCCGGCGCTACTCCTCCCGGGAGGCGTGCCGGATGGCGAGCAGGCGCAGCAGTTCGACAATGGCGCTTGCGGCCGCGGCCACATAGGTCATGGCCGCCGCGCCGAGGACCGCCCGCACCCCTTCTGCCTCCCGCGGGGTCACAAGACCGTGGGCTTGCAGGACCTGGACCGCGCGGCGGCTCGCATCGAACTCCACGGGCAGGGTGATCAGGGTGAAGGCGACTACGCCCAAGAACAGGAGAATGCCGAGATCCATGAGCCATCCGCCCGAGCGGCCGAGGATCATCCCGATGAAGAACAGCCAGATGCCGAGCTGAGAGCCGATCCCGGCCACGGGCACGATGGCGTTGCGCAGGGCGAGGGGAGCGTACTGCTCCTTGTGCTGGAGGGCATGCCCCACCTCGTGGGCCGCCACCCCGAGGGCGGCCACGGAAGCGCTGTGGTACACGGGGGGTGAGAGCCGGAGGGTGCGAGCATGGGGATCGTAGTGGTCGCTCAGCATGCCCTGGACGGGCTCCACGCGCACGTCCATGACCCCGCTGTAGCGCAGGATCCGCTCCGCCACCTCCGCGCCCGTAAGCCCGCTGCTGGCGGGCACCCGGCTGTACCGGTTAAAGGTGCTCCACACCTTGTACTGGGCCCACAGGGCAAAGAGGAACGAAGCCACCGCAAGCCAGAACAGCGGACCACCGAAGAAGAACATCCTCGCACCTCCCGGGGCTATTTTACCCCGGGGCATCAAGCCAGGATTTCCCCGATCCGGATCCGGTGGCCGCGCACGTAGGCATCCGCAGCCATCCGCCGGCCGCCAGGGGGTTGGACCTCCAGCACCTCCAGCGCCCCCCTCCCCGTGGCCACCACGAATCCCTCCCGGGTCACCCCCACGATCTCCCCCGGCCGACCAGATCCTTCCCCGGCGGCCACCCGGGCCCGCCAGATCTTGAGCAACCGCCCCTCCCGGGCGGTGAAGGCTCCGGGCCAGGGGTCCATGGCCCGGATGCGGCGCTCGATCTGCTCCGCGGGCTCCTCCCACCGGATGTGGCCGTCCTCCTTTGTGAGCTTTCCGCAATAGGTGGCCGCGGACGCGTCCTGGGGCCGTGGGTGGATCTCGCCCTGCTCCAGGACCTGCAGGGTGCGCAAGAGCAGGTCCGCGGCCACCCGTGCGAGCCGAGCTTCCAGCGTCCCGGCGGTGTCCTGCGGCCCGATGGGTACCCGCTCCTGAGCCAAGATGGGTCCCGCGTCCAGTTCCTCCGTGAGGCGGATCACCGTCACCCCGGTCTCCGGATCTCCGTTCAGGATCGCGTGCGGGATGGGCGAGGCACCCCGATATCGGGGGAGGAGGGAGGGATGTACGTTGAGAAAGCCGTGGGGCGGGAGATCCAAAAGCCACCGAGGGATGAGCTTCCCGTACGCCACCACCACGCCCACCTCCGCCCGCAACTCCTCCAGCTCCTCCTGAACAGCCCGCAGCCGCTCGGGCTGGAGCACCCGTAGCCCCAGTTCCCTGGCCCGCACGGCCACGGGCGGGGGAGTCGGCTTTCGTCCGCGGCCTGCGGGGCGATCCGGCTGGGTCAAGACGGCCACGATCTCGTGGGCCTGGTGGAGGGCTTCGAGGGAGGGGAGGGCGAACTTCGGAGTCCCGAAAAAGAGGACCCTCAGCCCACGACCTCCAGTTCCTCCTCCGCCCGATGGATGTGCTCGGGACGCTCCGCCCGATCCGTGATGAGGATCCCGTCCAGGTGGTCGATCTCGTGCTGGAAGATGCGGGCAAGCCACCCGTCCGCCTGGATGGTGACCCCCCGGCCCCGGCGGTTCTTGGCCCGCACCACCACCCGGGCCGCCCTCCTCAGGTCCACCGTCACACCCGGGATCGAAAGGCACCCTTCGGTCCCCCACTCCTCCCCTTCCATCCGCACCAGTTCGGGGTCCACGAGCTGATACAGCGTTCCCCCGTACTCCACCACGATCAGTCGGCGATCCAGCCCCACCTGCGGGCCCGCCAACCCGACCCCCCGGGCGGCCCGCATCACCTCCACCATCTCGTCCAGAAGTCTTGCGACCTCCGGGGTCACCTTGCCCACGGGCTTCGCCTTCCGGCGGAGGATGTTGGCTTTGGGATGATGCACCGTGATGATCTGCACACCCGTAGTTTACAGCATCTCCTGCGGATCCACGTCCACGCTGAGCCGCACCCCGCTCAGCGGCGCCCAATTCCGCATTGCCCCGCGGATCGCTTCCCGGACGCGCACCCCATCTTCGGACCGGACCACCGCCTGCCACCGGTACCAGCCCCGGATCCGTGCGAGCGGGGCCGGCGATGGACCCAGGACTTCCACGTCCTCGGGCAGATGGGCGACGAAGCTCCGGGCCGCCTGCTCCGCACGGCTCTCGATCCGGGCCACGAACACGACCTTCACCAAGGCCGAGAAGGGCGGGTAGCGATGCGCCCGCCGGGTCTCCACCTCCGCCTCGTAGAACCCGAGGTAGTCGTGGGATTGAGCCGCACGGATCACGGGATGATCCGGCCGATAGGTCTGCACCACCACCTCGCCCGGCCGATCCCCCCGGCCGGCCCGGCCCGCCACCTGCGCGAGTTGCTGGAAGGTGCGCTCTGCTGCCCGGAAATCCGGAAGTCCAAGACCCACATCCGCGGCCACCACGCCCACAAGCCCTATCTCCGGCAGGTCCAGCCCCTTCGCGATCATCTGAGTCCCCACCAGGACCCGCACGCTTCCCGTACGCAGCGCCTCCAGGAGGCGGTCGTGGGCACCCCGGCGGCGCATGGTGTCCCGGTCCGCCCGGAGCAGGGGGATGGCGCCGAAGTGCGACCGCACCTCCTCCTCCACCCGCTGGGTACCGGGGCCGAAGGGTCGGAGGCGGATCCCGCCGCACCGGGCGCACCGGGAGGGCGCCCGCAGCACCCGGCCGCAGTAGTGGCACCGGAGGGTGCGGGTGTGGAGGTGATACGTGAGGGAGACGTCGCACTGCCGACACCGGGGCACTTCCCCGCACTCCCGACACAGCAGAAACGCCGCATACCCCCGCCGGTTCACGTACAGCACCACCTGACTGCCTGCCTCCAGGTGCCGGCCGATCGCCTCGATCAGGGTTCCGGAGAGCACGGAGCGCTCCCTCCGCATGTCCACGACGCGCACCTCGGGAAGTGGGCGGTCCGCCACCCGCCGGCCGAGACAGAGCAACCGGTATGCTCCAGACTGGGCCCGGTGGAAGGATTCCACGGATGGGGTGGCGCTCCCGAGCACCACGGGAACCCCCGCGCGCCGGGCCCGCTCCAGGGCCACCTCCCGGGCGTGGTAGCGGGGCGGATGCTCCTGCTTGTAGGCGCCCTCGTGCTCTTCGTCCACCACCAAAAGCCCCAGGTTCCGGAGGGGGACGAAGACCGCGGACCGGGGCCCGACGACCACGGAGAACTCGCCCTTCCGGATGCGTCGCCAAGTGTCCAGCCGCTCCCCGGGCGCAAGCCGGCTGTGCAGCACCGCCACCCGGCCCCCGAACCGGGCTGCGAACCGGGCCACGGTCTGCGGGGTGAGGGAGATCTCCGGCACGAGCACCAGTACCGTGCGGCCCAGCCGCACGGCCTCCTCAGCGGCCCGGAGGTACACCTCGGTTTTGCCGCTCCCCGTGACCCCGTACAGCAGGAAGACTTCGAACCGGCCCGCCCGTTGGGCCTCCCCGATCGCCTCAACCGCGGCCGCCTGCTCGGGCGTGAGCCGAGGCGGCGGGGCTTCCTCCCGGTAAGCACCGCGCAGGGGATCCCGGAAGACCTCATAGCACACCTCCTCCACGAGCCCCGAGGAGAGCAAAGCCCGCACCACTTCCTGCGTCCCCGCCTCCCTCCGGGGCACCTCGCCCTCCCGCAGGAGCCGCTCCAGCAGCATCGCTCTCCGGGGCGCCCGGCGGCGCAGACGTTCCACCTCTTCCCACGCACGCTCCGCGGGGACCCCTAGCCGCAATACCCGCTCGAGCCGGGGCCGGATCCGATACCCGGAAAGCTGCCCCTCGATCCACCCGGCCGCCCGCAACTGCCGCAGCACCTCCTGGGCCCGGTCTCCCAGGGCGCGCCGGACCGCGGCCTCATCCGCTCCTTTTTGGATGAGACCGATGGCCCGGAGGACGTCCCCGTCCACCAGGGAGGGTGCGAGAGGCTCCATGCGCAGCCGCAGCCTCATCCGCGTCCGCCCCACAGCCTCTGCAGGAACCATGCACCGCAGGGCCTCCGCGAGCGTGCAGAGGTACCGGTCCGCCACCCACGCCGCCAGGGAGAGCTGCTCCTCGTCGAAGAGGGGGTCCCGGACCAGGACAGAGCGGATGGAGGGTACACGGATGGGGAGGCGGTCCTCCACACCCACCACGAACCCCGGCACCAGGCGGCGCCGCAGGGGGACCGCTACCCGACAGCCCACCTGCACTTCTCCCCTCAGCGACTCGGGTACGGCGTAGGGGAGGGGGACTTCAGATCCGGGGATCTCGGGGAGCACGAGGGCATACCACATCCCGTTAGAGTCTAGCGAAGATTCAGGATGGGACCAGAGGGGGTTAGCGGAGGAGTTCCCGGATGGCGGAAAGGATCTCCTCGGGCTCCGCCATGCGGCCCCATCCTTCCTGTCCGGAGGCGAGCCGCCCGTACACCGGCCCCACGAACCGGTATCCCCACCCCTGCAGGGTCTCCACGTTCCGGCGGGTGGCGGGGTGGTTCCACATCTCCTCGCTCATGGCGGGTGCGAGCAGAACCGGGGCTTTGGTAGCGAGGACGGTAGCGCACACGGGGTCGTCCGCGAGCCCGCAGGCGAGCTTGGCGAGGGTGTGGGCGGTGGCAGGGGCCACGAGGACGAGGGCCGCCCGGGCGCCGAGGGCCACGTGGGGCTCGTCGTAGGGATTCGTGGGCGTCCACAGGTCCGTGATCACGGGGTTTGCGGAAAGGGTCCGGAAGGTCACGGGGCCCACGAAGCGGCGGGCGGCCGGGGTCATCACCACGTGGACTTCCGCCCCTTCCCGGCGGAGGGCGCTCACCACGTGCACGACCTTATAAGCGGCGATCCCGCCGCACACCCCGACGACGATGCACTGGCCGGTCACCGAACCCGCCTCCCCAGGGCTTGGGCGAGGAACGCGAGTCCCTCCGTCACCTCTTCCGGGGTCCACCGGGAGGTGTCCAGGACCACGTGGTAGGGGGAGAGGTCGTCCAGGTCAATCCCGTAGATCTTCCGGTAGCGCCTGCGCTCGCTCTCTTCCCGGCGCAGGAGCTCTTGGTGGGCCACCTCCACGGGAACCCCCTCCCGCTCGCTCACCCTCCGGGCCCGCACCTCCAGGGGAGCCCTCAGCCACACCTTCATGTCCGCGGCCACAAACCACCCTCCGAGCCGGGAGTCCAGCACGAGGTTCCCCTCCCGGGTCAACTCCACCTGCAGCCGGTCCAGCTCCCGATCAATGGAGTGGTCCTGCTCCGCCATCTCCGAGAACCGGAGGAGGGAGATCCCCCGCTGGGCTGCCCAGCGGCGCATGACCTCACCTGCGGAGAGGTACCGGAGCCCGAGTCGCTCGGCGAGCGCCCGCGCCGTGGTGGTCTTGCCGCTCGCGATGAGCCCGCTAACGGTGATGATCACGTGGGCGTGCCGGAAGATTCTCGGCCTCGTCACCTTCCTCGCGGCTCAGGTAGCGGTGCGCCACGGTCTCCGGTTGCACCGCGGAGAGGATCACGTGCCCGCTGTCCGTGATCACCACGGCCCGGGTCCGCCGTCCGTAGGTGGCGTCGATGAGCGAGCCGCTCTCCCGTGCCTCCTGGATGATCCTCCGGATGGGGGCGGAGTCCGGGTTCACGATGGCGACGATGCGGTTCGCCGCCACGATGTTCCCGAACCCGATGTGGATGAGCTTCAGCTCCCAGCCGCTCACTCCAGGTTCTGCGCCTGCTCCCGCAGGCCCTCCAGTTCTGACTTGATCCCAAGCACGGCCCGGGCGATCTCCAGGTCCCCAGCCTTGGCGCCCACGGTGTTCGCCTCCCGCATCATCTCCTGCAGCAGGAACTCCAGCTTCCGGCCCACGGACCCGGTGCCCTGTTGCAGGATCCCGCGGGCCTCCGCGAGGTGGCTGCGCAGCCGCACCACCTCCTCGCGGATGTCGCTGCGGTCCGCGAACAGGGCCACCTCCATGCTCAGCCGAGCTTCGTCCACCGCGCCCTCAGGGACACCCGCCTCCCGGAGGAGCTCCCCCACCCGCCGCCGCAGACGGGCCGCGTATGCCCGCACCACCTCCGGGGCGCGCGCGGAGATCCGATCCACCTCCTCCTCGATCCGGTCCAGCCGCTCGAGCAAATCCTGTGCCAGACGGGCGCCCTCCGCTTCCCGCATCCGCAGCAGCCGATCCGCGCACTGCTCTACCGCGGGCTGAAGCTCGGCCCACAGGGCCTCCGGGTCCTCCGCCGCCTCCTCCACCCGGATCACGTCCGGCAGGCTCAACAGCACGGAGAGCGGGACCGGATCGGAGAGGTTCAGGGCCTGTCGGAGCTCCTCGAGGGCCATGGCGTACTGCCGGGCGAGCTCGGCGTCCACGCGGACCGCCCTCCCGCGCCGCGCCGGGTCTTCCCTGATTATAGAGACGTCCACCCGCCCCCGCAACAAACGCTCGGCGAAAGCCGCCCGGACCCGGTCCTCCAGTGCCTGCAGGCCCCGGGGCAGGCGCACGTTCACCTCCAGGAACCGGTGGTTCACGGACCGGGCCTCCACCACCCACCGCCCGCCCTGCGCGCGGACTTCTCCGAGCCCGTAGCCCGTCATGCTCCGCACCACGGGATCACTGTACCATAGGTGCGATGCCGCCGCCCGCTTCCTTCGACAGCGTGGTCCTGGCCGCCGTGGCGCAGGAGCTCCGGGTGCTCCTGCCCCTCCGGATCACCCGGATCCTGCAGCTCGGCCCCCTCGAGCTCGCGCTGGGCATCCGGGCCCCGGGGATCCGGGGCCTAGTGCTCTCCGCGGACGCCCGCTGGTATCGCGTCCACCTCGTCCGGGAACTGCCCGACCGGGAGGAGCCGGGCCCTCTCGGACAGTTCCTGCGGACACGGCTGGTGGACGCACGGATCGTGCGGGTCCACCAGCCTCCGTACGAGCGAGTGTTGGAACTCGAGGTGGAGGCCCTGGACGGCTCCTACCAGCTGGTGGTGGAGCTCATGGGCAAGCACGCGAACCTGGTGGTGGTGCGGGAGGGTTTGGTTCTCGGGTGCGCCAAGGCCATCGGCCCGGACCGGTCGCGGGTACGCACCATCCTCCCGCGCGCGCCCTACACCCCTCCTCCTCCAGATCCACGGCCGCATCCGGGCACCCTCACTCCGGAAGCGCTCGCGCAAGCCCTCCGGAACACCGGTGGCCCCCTGTGGCGGCGGGTGCTTGCGGCGGTGGCGGGGATCGGACCGTTGCTGAGCTACGAACTCGCCTTCCGGAGCGGGGATCCCGAAGCCCCCGAGCTCCCCCCGGACGCACCCGAGCGCCTGCACGCGGAGCTCGCCGCCCTACATGAGGGGGTTCGATCCGGCGCCTTCGCGCCGCGGCTGTATCGGAGAGACGCAGAGCCCGTGGCCTACGCGCCCTTCCCCCTCACCTGCATGGTCGGATCCGAGGAGATCCCCGCCTCCATGAGCGAGGCCGTGGATCGGGTCGTCTCCCACCGGGCGCGTGCGGACCGCTTTGAAGCGGAACGGAGGTCCCTCCTGCAGGCCGTGGAAGCCGCGGTGGCCCGGGCGCAGCGGGCCCTCGCGGAGGCAGAACACTCCCTCACGGAGGCGGAAGGGGCGGACCGGGTGCGGGTGGCGGGAGAGCTGCTCCTGGCCTACGCGTCCCAGATCCCCGCCGGCGCCGACCACGTGACCCTCCCCGACTCCGAAGGCCGTCCCGTGGAGATCGCTCTCGACCCGGCCCTGGATGCGATCCGGAACGCCCAGCGCCTCTTCCGCCGGTACGCCAAGCTGCGGGCCGCGCGCCAGGCCCTCCGGAGGCGCATTTCGGCTCTCCAGGAGGAGATGGAGCGGCTCGCGGAGCTCCGGGTGCACCTGGAGCACGCCCGTACCCCGGCCGACCTCTTGGAGCTGCGGGAGGAGCTGGTGGAGGCGGGAGTCCTCTCGCTCCACAAGCGGCCCAGGGTCCGGCCTCGAAGCGAGCCCCGGGCCTTCCAGGTGGACGGCTTTCAGGTGCTTGTGGGCCGGTCGAGCCGGGACAACGACCACGTGACGTTCCGCCTGGCGGGGCCGGAGGACCTTTGGCTACACGCGCGGGGGATCCCCGGGGCCCACGTGGTCCTACGCACGGGCGGCCGCACCCCGCCTGAGGAGGTAATCCGCAAAGCCGCCCAGATCGCCGCGTACTTCAGCGCGGGCCGCACGAGCACCGCGGTGGAGGTGGACGTCACGGAGCGGCGGTGGGTATGGAAACCGAAGGGCGCTCGGCCGGGTTGGGTGCTGTACCGGAACGAGCGGACCGTACGGGTACGGCCCGCCCTCCCGGAGGGCAGGGAAGGCGAATCCGTGGGAGAATGAAAACGAGGAGGGGGCCGTGAGGTACACCGTCCTGGCGGAGACCTATGCACAGGTTGAGCAGACGAGCTCGCGCCTGGAGACCACGGCGCTGCTGAGCGAGCTCTTCCGAAAGACCCCGAGCTCCCTCATCGGCCGCGTCACCTACCTCACCCAGGGGAGGCTGCACCCCGACTTCGAGGGGGTCGAGATCGGGGTGGCGGAGAAGCTGGCCGTGCGGGCCGTGGCTCAGGCCACGGGCACGGATCCGCAAGTCGTGGCCCGGCAGCTGAGCCGGGAGGGAGACCTGGGTACCGTGGCGGAGAAGCTGCTGAGCCATCGGAAGCACAGTCCCACCCTCACCGTGGACGAGGTCTATGAAACCCTGGATCGGGCCGCCCGGACCACGGGACCGGGGGCCCAGGCGACGAAGCTGGAGCTGATTGCGAAGCTCCTGGAACGGGCCACGCCCCTTGAGGCGAAGTACCTCGTGCGCACCGCCACGGGGAAGCTGCGGATGGGCGTCGGGGACATGACGGTGCTCGACGCCCTGGCCGAGGTGTTCGCAGGAGGACGGAAGAACCGGCCGCTTCTCGAGCGGGCCTACAACCTCACCAGTGACCTCGGCTACGTGGCCCAGGTGGTGGCGGAGGGAGGACTGGAGGCCGTGCGCCGCGTTCACGTGGTGGTCGGCAAACCCATCCGGCCCATGCTGGCGGAACGGCTGCGCACCCCCGAAGAGATCCTGGCCAAAACGGGTGGACGCTGCATCGCGGAGTACAAGTACGACGGGGAGCGGGTGCAGGTCCACAAGAAGGGTAGGGAGGTCACCCTCTACAGCCGGAGACTGGAGCGGATCACCCCGCAGTACCCAGACGTGGTGACCCTGGCGCAGCGGTGTCTCGGGGCGCGGGACTGCATCGTGGAAGGAGAAGTAGTGGCCATTGACCCCGAGAGCGGGGATCTTTTGCCCTTCCAGGACCTCATGCCCCGGCGGCGGAAGTACGGCATCGAGGAGGCCATGCAGCAGATCCCCACGGCCCTGTACCTCTTCGATGCCCTCTACGCGGACGGGGAGGATCTCACGGGGCGCACCTACGTGGACCGTCACCGGGTGCTGGAACGCATCGTCCAGGAGGACGAACGCTGCCGCCTCGCCAGCTGGCGGGAGGTCCGGTCCGTCGAGGAGCTGGAGAGCTTCTTCGAGCAGGCCGTCCAGGACGGGTGCGAGGGCCTGGTGTGTAAGTCTCCCGGTGGGGTCTACCAGGCGGGCGCGAGAGGGTGGCTGTGGATCAAGTTCAAGAGGGAGTACCGGAGCGAACTCACGGACTCCGTGGACCTGGTGGTGGTGGGAGCCCTGCACGGCCGCGGCCGCCGGGCAGGGACGTACGGGGCTGTGCTCATGGCGGCCTACGATCCGGAAGAGGACGACTTCCCCACGGTGTGCAAGGTGGGTACGGGGTTCACGGACGAGTTCCTGGCGGAGCTGCCGAGGCGGCTTGCGGCTTATGTGCGGCGGGAAAAGCCCCCCCGGGTCCGCAGCCGCATGGTCCCGGACGTGTGGGTGGAGCCCGCTTTGGTCTTCGAGATCATCGGCGCGGAGATCACCCTGAGCCCCGTCCACACCGCCGGTTGGAATCGGGTGCGGGAAGGATCCGGGCTCGCCATCCGCTTCCCGCGGTTCGTGCGGGTCCGGGACGACAAATCCCCCACGGACGCCACCACCGTGGACGAGCTCGTGGAGCTGTACCAGCGGAAGCTCCGCAGGGTCGCGAGCGAATAGGAGGAACCCATGGATCCCGTGCCCCGTCTCCTTCCTGAGGTCTCGGCATCCGAGGAAGCCCTGCTCCGCCTCATGCGGGAGATCCGACTCCCCTTCCCCGAGAGGCTGGTGCGCTTTACCTCCCACCCTCGCCTTGCGGCCCTGCGGCGGGCCGGCACCCGTCACCTCTACGTAGACACCGCGGATTCCCAGGAGCTCCACGAGGTGCTGTGCGCGGCAGAGGACGAGGGCTCGGTCACCTACTACGAGGAGGTGGACGGGAACACCACCAACCAACCGCTGGTGGAAAAGGTCTTCGATCGGCTTCTGGAGACCCAGGGCAGGGAAACGATCCGGGCGTGGGTCCAGGAGCTCCGGACGGCGCACCCGGGGCTGACCGTGGAAGAAGCCGTGGTGGCCGTCTACAGCCTCCTCAACCTCCATCTCGCCGCGGCGGTGGTGGGACGGTTCGGCAGAGGACGGACCTGGCACATCAGCCTGGAACTCCACACGGGCCTTGTGGGGGATCGGGAGGGGTCTGTACGATTCGGACGGTGCCTGGGGCGCTCCCTCCCAGGGGCCCTCGTGAAGGTAGCGTTCACCCCGCACGAGCCGCACGCCTTCCTCATCGCCCGGGACCTGGAACGGCAGGGGATCGCGGTCAACTTCACCGCCACCTTCTCGGCCCGACAGGTGGTGGCCGCGGCCCTTTTGTCCAACCCGCACCGCACCAACATCTTTCTGGGCCGCCTCAACGAGGGGTTGCGGGCGCACGTCCTGGGCGAGCACGTGCTCCTCGAATCCCAGCGCCACCTCCAGGACCTCCGGGCCCGCTACGGGCTGCGCACCCTCAACATGGGCGCGAGCGTACGCCGCCCCGAAACCCTCCTGTTCACCGCGGGGTGCGACGCCTACACCGCCCCCGCCCCCGTCCTCCGAGCCTTCATGGCCGAGCAGGAACCGGAGATCCGGGACCGCACGGAGGAAGACCTCTCCGGTGCCCTCGGGGTGGATCCGGAGGTGGTGAAGCGGGTGGGTGGGATGGAGCGCATCGAGCGTCTGTACCGGGTGGAGCCGGAGTTCGTCTCGTTCCTGCTGCACCTCCGGAAGGACCCGGAGCTGGACCGGATGGACGGAGACGCCCTCGCGGAGCGGTTTGAGCGGGCGGGGTTCGGCGATCTCTTCTATCGCCCTTCTCCCGAGGAGTGGCGGGAGCTCCGCAAAAGCAAACTGCCCGACCTCAACGCCCCCTACATCCGCCGCATCCCCCTCGACACCCTCTACAGCCTCCTCGCCCTGGGAGACTTCGCCAACTTCCAGGACCGCATGGACGCCCGGATCCACGCAGTGCTGGAGGACTCCGGAGCTCCCTGACCGGCTCCCTCCACCGATGCGGAGGAGGCCGAGGAAGGGCTGAAGGCCTGTCGGGACTGCTCCAGTTCCCTCCGCCAGTTCCGAAGGCCGATCCCGACGGCCCCGATCCCTCCGGCGATCTCCACGACCCAGGAGAAGAGTACGCTCCGTCCGGTTTCGGGCGTGATGAGGGCGAGGGCACAGGCCAGGAGGAGGATCCGCTCCACGCCGGTCAGGGGCCCGAACCAGTACCCCACCAGGGCCGCCGCGAGGAGGAAGGTCCCCGCCACCGCCGTGGCGCAGGCGATCCCCACCGTCCACGGGTCCGCCCGCCCCAACAGGGCAGGTTCGTAGACGAACAGGAAGGGCACCACGTAGGCGACCGCCGCAAGGCGCATTCCGGCCCAGCCGGCCCGCCAGAAGTCCGCGCCGGCGATCGCCGCGGCGGTGTAGGTGGCCAGGCATACCGGTGGGGTGATCATGGAGAGCATCCCGAAGTAGAAGACGAAGAGGTGGGCGGCCAACGGGAGGACCCCCAGCTGGACGAGGGCCGGTGCCACGACGGCGGCGAGGAGGACGTATACGGCCACCGTCGGCATCCCCATCCCCAGGACCATGGCAGCCGCCGCGGTGAGGAGGAGGAGGGCGAAGAGGTTCTGGCCTGCGAGCTCGGTTAAGAGCAGCGCCATCCGGAACCCGAGGCCGCTGAACTGGAGGGTCCCGATGATGAGCCCCGCCACCCCGGAGACCGCCGCAAGCCCGAGCAGCGCCCGCCCCGTCCCCCCCAGGATCTCCCCTACTCCCCGGATCCTCGCCCTGCGGGTGAGCACGGCCACCAGGAATGCGAACCCCGCGGCGAGCACGCCCACGTCCTCCGCGGGACGTTTCGCTCCATATAGACCGTAGATCACCACCGCGAGGGCTGCACCGAACACGAGACCGCGCCGGAGCACGCCTCTCAGCTCCGGCACCTGCTCCTTCGCAAGCCCCCGGAGCCCGAGCTTGGCCGCCTCCAGGTCCACCTGGAAGAACAGACACGTGTAGTACAGGAGGGCAGGGATGAGGGCCGCTGCCGCCACTTCCGCGTAGCGGATCCTCAGGAACTCCGCGATCAGGAACGCGGCAACCCCCATCACGGGCGGCATGATCTGTCCACCCGTGGAGGCGGTGGCCTCCACGGCCGCGGCCACGTAGGGGGGATATCCGGTTCGCTTCATCATCGGGATCGTGATGGGGCCATCGACCGCCACGTTCGCCACCGCACTCCCGGAGACGGTTCCGAACAGGCTGGAGGAGACGATGGACATCTTGGCGGGCCCTCCACGGAACCGCCCCATGGTGGCCAAGGCGAAGTCGGCGAGGAACGCCGCCCCGCCGGTCACGGAGAGCACCTGCCCGAGCAGGACGTAGGCCAACACCACCGTGGTGGCGACCGTGAGGGGGACGCCCAAAAGCCCGTTGGAGTCCAGGTACAGGTACGTGAGGAGCCGATCCCACCGGGCAGGGTTGGCCTGGAGGGGCTCGGGCAGGGCGCTCCCAAACCGAGCGTAGAGGATGAACAGGAGGCCCACCAGCATCACGGCACGCCCCGCGAGGCGCCGGGTCGCTTCCAGAAAGAGCACGATGGCCACCAGACCCAACAGCCACTTCTCCGGGGTGACCTCGGCGAGGCGGTAGGCGATCACAGGGTAGAGGACCGCGACGTAGCCGCCCACGAGCACTCCTCCGCCCGCGAGGAGCCAGTCGTACCAGGGGACGGAGTGCCTGGCACTCCGATGGGTTGCCGGCACGCTCAGGAAGGTGAGCCCCAGGGCGAGCCCGATCATCACGCCCAAGTACTGCTCGCGGAAGAGGGCGATCCGTAGGAGGCCCGGCACGTGGAGCACATACAGCAGTCCGACCACGGTCAGGGCCACCGCGAGGCCCCGCTGGACCACCTGCGCCGGACCTCCGGGCTCCCGGAACGCGCCCAGCTCAGGATCCGCCATCGTCTCCCTCCCGATCGAGGGAGAACAGCCGCATGGCGTTCCCGCCCAGGATGGCCCGCTTCTCCTCCTCCGTGAAGCACCGGAGATCCCAGATCCGCCAGGGAGGGTCGAAATCCCAGTGGGGGTAATCGGAGGAGTACAAGAGCCGCGCTGGGCCACCGATCTGATCCACCACCCAGCGCAGCGCCGCCTCGTCCTCAAAGAGCTCCAGCGGCTGCGTGCTGTAGTAGAACTCGGCCATGTACTGGCTCGGCAGTTTTCGGAGCAGCGGCGCCTCGGAGACCCGCATCACGTACTCGCTGTCGAGCCGGTAGCGCAGGAAGACGAGGTAGGTGAGGCCGCACTCGAGGAAGATCCAGCGGATCCCGGGGAACCGCTCGGGGAGGCCGTTGATGAGGATGTTCGTCATGTGGATCATGTTGTAGAAGGGGAATCCCAGGGCGTGCACGCCCAAGAATCGGTTCAGCTGCTCGAAGGCCCGCTCCTGCCAGTACGCCACAGGATGGAGGGCGACCGGGAGCCCCCGCTCCTCCACCGCCCGCAGGACCTTGAGGAAGTGGCGCTGCATGATGGGGGTGTAGCGGACCCCGGTGATCATCACGCCCACGATCCCCCTGCGATCCCCGAACTCCTCCACGATCCGCAGAGCCTCCTCCGGATCCCCAACGGGCAGGTACAGCATGCTCCGGATGCCGTACCGGTACCCGTCGGGCAGGATCCGTTCCGTCATCCAGCGCGCGTAGGCCCGGGCCACTGCCACCTCCACCTCCGTGGAGGGGTGCACCCCCAGGGTGAGCATGGCGGTGGGGAAGAGGATGCAGTACCGGATCCCGAGCTTCCGGTTCGCCCACACCACCTTCCGCACGAGGGCCGTCTCCGCATCCACCCCCAGATCCGGAGGGACGTCCCGTTTGATCCGGCCTCCCAGCCGCCGGACCCCCACCTGTCCCGGCATCACCTGGTCGAGACTTCCGGGCTCCTGGATCACGCGGCGGAGGAGAGGGCGGTCTACATAAGCGGCGATCTCCTGCCAGGACTCCTGCTCGAAGTGGTGGGCATCCACGTCCACGATGGGGATCCGATCCAGCCCGCGGATCCGGACCTCACGCTCCGCGTGATCGAGGAGGGTTGCTCCTTCGAGGCGTTCTGCCGCGTCCATTCAGTACACCCCGTACTGGCGGAATAGACCCAGCTCGAAGACGTCAACCTCCGCGTACTTCAGGAGCTCATTGGCCACGATGAGGCACTCCGTTGCCCCAAAGGGCACGTTCACCGGGAGGGGAGGGGGAACTTCGTGGTCCGCTTCCCGCCGGGCGAGGACGGTGAGGTAGAGGCGCATCGCCCACGCGAAGATCTCCTGAGCAACCCGGACCTCCTGGACGGTCAGGGTCTCTCTCGCCTCCCATGCCGCGTACAGCTCCCGCAGCCGCGCAACGACCGCCCCGTCCTCCACCGTCCCCTTCCCCTAGACCCGGACGTACACGACTCCGTCCTCGACCCGGCTCGGGTAGGAGCGCAGACGCAACCGGGGATCCGCCACGCACCGCCCGGTGTTGAGGTCGAACTCCAGTCCGTGCCATGGGCAGACGACGTGCCAGCGGTCCGGCACGACCCGCTGCTCCACCACCTCCCCGGTGGGTGCCACTACCTCCTCCACCCACTCCACGACCTCGCCCTGGCAGACCGGGCCGCCGAGGTGGGGACAGAGGTTCTCGTAGACCCGGACCTCCTCCGCCGCCACCCGGTATACCCCGAGTACCCGATCCCCGATTCGAACGAGGAGCGGCTTCCGGAGGGGAAGCTCCTGAACCTGTCCGATGACGTACTCCCGCCCTGTGTCCATCTGGGTTCCTAGCGGGAGGCCTCCTGGAGGAGGCGGGCCTGGACCTGGTCCATCTGGTGGGTCCAGGCTCCTTTCTCCCGGTACAGGCGGATCGCGCCCGGATGGTAGGGGATGGTCACCTCCGGGTCCACGTACCGCCGCGTCACCCACTCCTCGAAGGCCGCATGGAACGTCCACAGCCTCCGGTTCTGCTCCCACAGCACCCTCGTCACCCGGTACACCACTTCTTCCGGCAGATCCTTACCGGCAACCACGTAGATGTCCTTCGCCACCACCCATGTGTCCGTGGTGATCTCAGGGGATCGCCCCGCCCGCACGGAGGCCAGATAGTACCCAGGGACCCGTTCCCGGAGCCGCTGCCGGGCGGGAGCGTCCGAGCAGGCCGATAGCCCCCGAAGCCCGATGGAGGCGTGGATCTCCAAAGCCTGGGCGGCCCCAAGGGCGTATGGGGCTGCATCCGCCCGCCCCTGCGCGAGGGCAACGAGGCCCTCGCCGACGGTGGAAACCGGGACCACCTGGACATCCTCCCAGCTCAGGCCGCAGGTGGTGAGCAGGGCATACTGGTCGAGCCATACGGCAAAGTGGGCCGAGTAGACCCCAGTCACTCGGTGGCCCCGCAGATCCGCGATGGTCCTAAACGGAGCATCCCGTCGAACGCCCTCCACGATATAGATCGGGCCGCCGCGGACCACGAGCCGAAGGTTCGGCGATGCCAGGTACGGGTTCCTCCCGCCGATCCGGAGACGCTCAGGGCCCCGGTAGGCCATCGCAAGGTCCACGGCGTTCACAATGCCCATGTGGAGCTCCCCGGAGTTGATCAGGGGAAGGAAGGTGCTGCTGCCGCTGTAGGGTTGGACGACGGCGCGGAGATGAGCGTAATCCGAGATCACCCGAGCCACACCGCCCCCGATGGCGTAGAAGAGCGTGCCCGGCGGGTTCGTCCCGATGGTGAGTGTCGTGAGGCCCCCCGGTCCTCCCAAGGCCGGAGAGAACCCGATGCCCCCCACACTGACACAGATCGCTACAAGGATCACCGCGCCCCGTCCCATCCTTACATCCCCCCATGGAAGAGGCAAAGTGTTCTCAATATAATTAGACCGCGGGTTGTCCCTTGGTCAACGGTCAACCGAAACGCGCCGCACGCGGATGTCGTCGCTTTCTTCGTCCTCCCAGAACCGCTGTTCTTTCCAGGGATCCCCCCGCAGGTGGTAGCCCGCTCGCTCCCAGAAGCCAGGCCGGTCTTCCGTCATGAACTCCAGCCCCCGCACCCACTTCGCGCTCTTCCAGAAGTACAGGTGCGGGACCACGAGGCGCAGGGGCCAGCCGTGCTCCGGGGTGAGGGGCTCGCCGTCGTGCTTGTAGGCGAAGAGGACGTCCTCCCGGTCCAGGTCGCTGATGTGGAGGTTGGTGGTATAGCCCTGCTCCGCGTGCACCATGACCCAGTCCGCGCCGGGCTTGCGCCGGACCCGCTGGAGCACCGCTCGGGCCGGAACTCCCTCGAAGGTGTTGTCCAGCCGGCTCCAGTGGGTCACGCAATGCACGTCGCACCGCACCACCGCGTGCCCCACCCGCAGGAACTCCTCGTACGTCCACGTCTGTTCCTCCTCCACGGCCCCGAAGACCCGGAAGGTCCACTTCGCGAGGTCCACCTCCGGGACGGAACCGTAGTGGAGCACGGGCCACTTCTCCGTCACGTACTGCCCGGGCGGGATGCGGCCCTTCGCGGCACCGTGGGGGTTCACTTCACACCTCCAGGGCCGCATCCGGAGCTCTGCGGGCCCGCCGGCGCACGATGAGGAAGGAGACGAGTACTGCCCCTTCGTAGAGGACGATCATGGGGAGGGCGAGCAAGAACATGGTCACGGGGCTCCAGTCCGGAGTGACGGCCGCGGAGAGCACCAGGATGGCCAGCACCGCGGTCCGCCACTCCCGCTGCAGCCGTTGGGGCGTCACGATGCCGAGGGCACACGCGGCCACCACCAACAGCGGCGTCTCAAATCCGAGCCCCGTGGCCACCAGGAACCACGTGATGAAAGAGAGGTAGTTGAGGGCGGTGATCTGGACCCGGATCACCTCACCTGCCTGGGAGAGGAGCCACTTGCTCGCGGAAGGCAGAAGGAAGAAATACCCGAACACCACCCCGAAGGCGAACAGAAACCCCGCGGCCAACGCGACCGGGATCAGCACCCGCCGCTCGTGCGGCTCTAGGGCCGGGTCGATGAACCGGAAGATGTGGTACACGATCCAGGGCATGGAAAGCACAAGCCCTCCGGTGACCGCCACCCGGAACCGGGCCAGAAAGGGCTCCAGCATGCCGATGGCGTGCAGCTGAATCCCACCGCTCGGCCGCAGCAGGATCCGAAGCAGCGCTTCCGAGAAGGTCCAGGACAGCGCCGTGCCCAGGGCGAGGCCCAGTAGACTCCACAGGAGCCGCTGACGCAGCTCCTCCAGGTGCTCGATCCAGGTCATGGGGGCGCCCACGGCTCTATCTTACCTCCGATCCGAGAGGACCGGGACGCGGCGGTTGTACCGGTTCATGGCCGCCTCCATCCCCTCGCGCAAAATGGCTTCTACCGCGTCCGCGGCCCGCTCCATCGCCTCCTCGATCAAGGGCCGCTCCTCAGACGAGAACCGCGAGAGCACGTACTCCGCGGCCTCCCCACGGGGGCGCCCGATGCCCACCCGCACCCGGGGAATCTCGGAGGTGCCCAATGCCTCGAGGACAGATGCCATCCCGTGATGGCCGCCGGAGCTTCCCCGGGGCCGGATCCGGATGGTCCCCACCGGGAGATCCACGTCGTCGTAAATCACGAGGACCTCCTGCGGCTGCACCCCGTAGCGGCGCACAAGCCCCCGCACCGCCTCCCCGCTCCGGTTCATATACGTCAGGGGTTTCGCGAGCAGCACCTCCTGCCCCGCGATCTCCCCCCTTCCCACCAGGGCCTCTTCCTCCTCCCTGGAGACCGGGAGATCCCATCGGGCACTCAGCCGGTCCACCACCTCCCAGCCCACGTTGTGTCGGGTTCCCCGGTACCGGCGACCGGGATTGCCGAGACCGACTACCAGCCACATCTACTCCTCCGCCCGCCCCCTGCGGATGACCTCGGGCTGGGCGGCTTGCTCGGCTTCGGGGAAAGCCGCCTCCTCCGCCGCCTCCGGCGCGGACACCGTCACCAGGGTCTCGTCCCCAGGCGTGAGGACAGTGACCCCCTCCGGCGGTCGGATGTCCCGCACGTGCAGCACCTGCCCCACCTGGAGGCCGCTCACGTCCACCTCGAGGTGGGCGGGGAGCTCTGTGGGGAGGGCCTCAATCTCCACTTCCCGGAGGTGCTGTTCGAGCACTCCACCCGCCCGCACCCCGGGTGCCTCGCCCCGAAGGAGCACGGGGACCCGGGCCCGAACCCGCTCCTCAAGGCTCACCCGGTGCAGGTCCACGTGGAGGATGTCCTGGCGCAGGACGTGCCTCTGCACCTCCGCGATCATGGCCAACTCGCTGCGCTCGGCAGCGTCTTCTCGGATCACGACGTCCAGGAGGACATTCCCACCCGCGGCGGTGCGCAGGGCCGCCTCCAGGGACTTCGCCTCCACCGCAAGGGGTAGGGGTGAGATCCCCCGGCCGTAGAGGATGGCAGGGATTTTGCCCTGGGCCCGGAGCTTCCGAGCGATCTCTTTTCCGACTCTCTTCCGAACTTCGGCCTCCAGACGGACCCGCTCCATGCTCCTCCTCCGGGAAAACCGAGGTGGACCGCGCCTGACCCTCCACAGCCGCCGGATCAGACGTTGAGCTCCCGCAGCTCACCCGTAACCATGTAGATTACGCGCTCCGCGATGTTCGTCACGTGGTCCGCGGCCCGCTCCAGGTGCTGCGCCACCAGCAGGAGATCCAGGGCCCGGGAGATGGTGCGGGGATCCTCCATCATGTAGGTGATGAGCTCCCGGAACACCTGGCTGCGCAGATCATCCACCTGGTCGTCCTTGGCCGCCAAGGCCTCCGCCCGCTGCGGGTCTCGCTGCGCGAAGGCCTGCAAGGCTTCCTGCAGCATCTCCTGCACGAGCTGCTCCATCCGGGGGATGTCCACGAGCGGCTTGACGGGCGGCTGGTTCGCCAGGCGCCGCACCGCCTTCGCGATCCCCTCCCCGTGGTCCGCGAGCCGCTCGAGATCAATGGAGATGGCCAGGACCGAGGTGAGCACCCGGAGATCTCCGGCCATGGGCTGCTGGGTGGCCAGGAGCTTCACCACCCGGTCCTCGATCTGGAGGTGCAGGCGGTCCACCACGTCGTCCTCTGCGATGACCGCCTCTGCAGCCTCCGCGTCCTGCCGTCGCAGGGCTTCCACCGCCCGATGGATGAGGTCGCCTGCCAGGCTGCCCATGCGCAGGACGTCCTCCTCCAGGGCCTGCAGGGCCTCGTCGAACGCTTCCCGGATGTGCCGCAAGGTCCCCATGCCCCACCTCCCCGACTTGGACGGCGCCCGCCTTACGCCTCCGCTACGCCCTGCAGCCGGCAACAGTTCGGCCCGCAGGGAGCGGGGTCCCCGTTCCCCTCCGCCCGTCCCACCGCGAACACGGACAGCACCCGCCGGACCTGCTCCGATCCGCAGCTCGCGCAGGTCACGATCTGCCCGGAGCTTCCCAGCACGAGCTCCTCGAACCGCTCCCCACACGTCTCGCACACGTACTCGTAGATGGGCATCTCCACGCACCTCCGCCAGGATCTTACCACAGGTTCTTGGGGGCACCGTATCCGTCCCTCTTGTAGAATGGGAGCGCGCCATGAGCCCGATGCCCTTCTGGGAGCGGCCCGAAGCGGTGGAGCGGTTCGTGCTCCTGGACGAGGGCACCCTCAACACGTGGATGGACCGACACGGATTCTCCCCCCAAGGGCCCGTGCGCCGCACCACCCAGCAGACCGGGGAAGGGGAGTTCTGGCACAACCTCCACGCCCACTACCGGAAGCGGGGCACAGGCCCGTTAAGCGGGTTTTAAGGGGGATCGCCCCACCCTCTTTGCAGGAGGCCAGCGGGGCGGAGGACACCCGCGTGGTCTCCCGCGCTCGAGGGTTTGGGAGGGATCAGATGCGGACTGCCAAGGGGAGCCGGACCGTCACCTTCTCCTGGATCCGGCGGTGGCTGTGTCTTGCGGACCTCGCGAACCGGCCCGGGGCCCCAGCAGCGGAGGAACTGGTGGAGCGGAGCTGGGAGGCCCCCGTGAGTCGGCGGGCGTTCTTGCGGGCCGCGGGAGGGGCAGCCCTGGCCGCTACGGCGGGAGAACTCCTCCGCCCCCTCGAGGTCCTGGCGGGCCCGCAAGCTCCCCGGGTGGCCATCGTGGGGGGCGGGATCGCGGGCTTAAGCGCAGGGTACTCCTTGCGGCAGGCCGGGATCCGGCCCCAGATCTACGAGGCCAGTACCCGCACAGGCGGCCGCATCTTCTCCGTTCGGGACGCGGTGGTGCCGGGGCTCGTGACGGAGTTCGGCGGGGAGTTCATCGACTCAGGGCACGGGGAGATGCTCCGGTTCGCGCGCCTGTTCGGGCTGCGGCTGATTGACCTCAAGGGAGGAGGGGAAGCCCGCCTGCGGCCGACCTTCTACTTCGACGGCCGCCGGATCTCGGAAGCCGAGGTGGTGCGGGCCTTCCAGCCCATCGCCCGGCGCATCCGGCAGGACCAGGACGCGGTCGGAGACGTCGTCACGTACCGGCACCACACCCCCCGGGCCCGGGAGCTCGACCGCATCTCCATCTCCGAGTACCTGGACCGCATTGGAGCTTCTGGGTGGGTGCAGGAGCTGCTGGAGGTGGCGTACGTGGGGGAGTACGGGCTCGAGGCAGGGGAGCAGTCCGCCCTCAACCTCGTGCTCCTCATCGGCACCGACCCGACTCCTACCTTCGAGGTGTACGGCGACAGCGACGAGCGCTACAGCGTCCGGGGCGGCAACCAGCAGATCCCCAACCGCCTCGCCCAACTCCTGGAACCGTCCCTGCACCTGGGACACCGGCTCGTGGCGTTGCGCCAGCGCGGAAGCGGCTACCGCCTGGCCTTCGAACGGCGGGGAGCGGGCACCGTGGAGGTGGACGCGGACTTCGTGATCCTCACCGTCCCCTTCACCATCCTTCGGGAACTGGAGCTCCAGGTGGATCTGCCGCCCGTCAAGCGCCGCGCCATCCGGGAGCTCGGCTACGGCACCAACAGCAAGCTCATCTTGGGGTTCCAAGAGCGGGTGTGGCGGAAGGCGGGCTCTTCGGGCGAGCTCTTCACGGACCTGCCGTGGCAGAGCGGGTGGGACAGCAGCCGCGGCCGGCCCGGGAAGGCAGGGACCTACACGGTCTTCCTGGGAGGAAGGGCCGGCGTGGAGGTCGGGGAGGGGTTGGCGCGGGAGCAGGCGGAAAAGGTGCTGCCTGACCTGGAACGCATCTTCCCCGGAGCCCGGGCGGCCGCCACCGGGCGGGTGGCTCGGTGGCACTGGCCTTCGGATCCCTTCGTGCGCGGGAGCTACGCGTGCTGGAAGGTGGGACAGTACACGAGCATCGCGGGGGCGGAGTTCGAGCCCGTGGGGCGGTTGCTGTTCGCGGGCGAACACACGAGCCTTGAGCACCAGGGGTACATGAACGGCGCGGCAGAGACGGGCCGGCGGGCGGCCCAGATCGTCCGGAGGTTCGTGCGGAGGTAGCCCTAGAGAAACACCGCCCTTCCTCGGGGCGACGGCCACCGCCCCCTTTGGGCCTTCCGTGCCTACCTGGTCCCGAGGAGGTGGGTGTGGTATTCTATGGTGAACTTCGGCTCTGGCCGCGGGCCCAGGACCCGACCCCGGGCCGAACAGGGGGTTTGCGTATGCGGCAGGTGACGGGTTTGCTGCTCCTCCTCTGCCTGGGGTTGGGGGCACCGCTGTTGAGTCAGCCGGTTCCCACGGCGATCCTGCCCGGGGAGGCCATTGGCCCCATCCGCATCGGGATGTCCATGGACGACGCCGCCCAGGTGGCCCAGTCCCTGGGAGCCACCCGAGATGAGAACAGCGAGGACGGACGCCGGGTGTGCAATACGGAGGCCAAGGTGGGGTTCTGCGTCTTCGACTACTACCAGTATGGGGAAGAGGCGGAAGCGGTGAAGACGCCGGGGCGGGTCCTGGCCGTTGCCACAGACGATCCCCGCTTCAAGTTCCCCAACGGAGCTGGGGTGGGAAGCCCCATGATGGATCTGCTGCGCACGGTGGACTCCAACCCAGAGTTCGTGTTCACGGGGCCCGGGGAGGTGCTGTTCGAGTGGCCGTCCCGGGGACTGCTGGTCGGCATCCGGCAGGGGCAGAACGGAGCGGAGGTCAGTTTCATCCTCGTGTTCCGGCCAAGACGGTAGTCTCCATCTTCGAACTCCGAAAGAAGCGGTCCCACGCCCCCCAAACCGAGCCTCCCATACTCCGGAACGCCCGTTTAACGGAGCAGAATCCGGTTCCAGACCAGCCATACCGCGGCGGACGTGATCCACCGGAGAACCCCTGGACTGACGGCCGCACACCCTCCTGCGAGGGCGGCCCCTCCCCACGCCACGAGTTGCGGCGCGGCCAGCAGATCTGTCGCCTGAACCTGCCCGAGCCGTTGCAGCAGAATTTCTGTCCACGGCGCGAAGGGGACCGGGAGGAAGAGGGGGGCGTAGTAGAAGGCGAGCGTCCCTGAGGACACGAGGAGCAGGGCTGCCGCTCGAACCGACCAAGGACCTTGCAGGCTCAAGCCTGCCGCGCGGAGGGCCACGGGCCACAGGGGGACCGCCAGGGCGGGTGAGCCTTCCCGCAGGTTCGGGACCAGCAGCGCGGCGGGGAGGGCCGAGAAGTACCCCGTGAAGAACAAACGGACGGAGGGCACTTCCGTCCTCCAACCCGACACCAACCTGGCCAGCAGGTGTGGCAGTCCCCAGAGGACCATGCCCAGGAAGGGGTACAGGGTGGTCGTGCGCACCGCCGAGTGGGGATCCGCGGCGAACCGGAAGGCCGTGGTGGCAAGTCCCAGGAGCGCCACCGCGGCCACCGCCAGGGCTCCGGACCCCGCGTGTACCCCCTTGGATGCCTGCTTGACCTCCTCCACCAGGACAGGCGCCGAAGCCAGCAAAAGAGGCCACCACCCGGAGGGAGCCTCGACCTCCGAGAGCCCGGACCATGCCTGCGCGCCTCCCCAGTACACCAGGGCGAGCACGACTCCCGAGGCCAAGCCGTCCGCGGCGGCATCCGCGGGATCGTGCCCTCGGAGCACCCGCCAGCCGGTCGCAAGGCCGACGAGCACAAGCACGGCGCCGCACACCACCAGTCCATCCGTCCATGCGTCTCTCAGGAACTTCCCCACGACCTGGAGCAAGGAGAGCGGCAGTGGGTCCAACACCGCGGCCGGGACGAGGCTGAGCAGGAGGCCCACGAGCCCTGCTCCCACGAGCACGAAAGCCACTCCGTGCGGGACCCGGCCCCGGACCAGCGCCTTCCGGAACCAGCCCACCACGCGCTCAGCCAGCTCCGAGGCGTCGTCCACCAGGTCTGCGGCAAGCCACATCCAGAAGAGCCCCAGAAACATGAAGAGGGCCGAATACCCCATCTGCAGGGCTTCCCCGAACCGGGCTGGATCGCGGACGATCCCCGCCCCGTATGCCACCAGCATGCCCGCAAACAGAACGGCCCGCTCCGGGAGCAGGAAGGGGGGAGGCCGCCGGAAAAGCGCGAGCCCCGCCCCCGCGTACACCACCGCCCAGAGCCCTACGGAGGCCCACAGGGGCCTGACCAACCCGGGGCTCAGGCGTCCCAACAGGACAGCCCAGGGGAGGAGCCAGAGGGGGCTTGTGCGATCCGCCCGGAGCCGCAGCACTTCCAGCGCGTACAGGCTGAACGCGGGAACCAGCGCCACCATCCGGGGCAGGGTGAGGACGGGGGGCAGCAGGAGGTACCACAGGGTGTACAGGGCCACCGCGAACCGCAGGGCGGGATGTGCTGGGCGCGCCTGCCCGTTGAGCAGCGCGAAGGCGAAGGCCGCGACGGTACCGAGGAGCCCCTGAGCGGCGGCCCCGCGGAGCATCCCCGCCCGCTCGGCCTCCCCTGCGAACACCACCGCGCCGAATCCCCCAAGCCCGCACACGAGGAGCCCGAATCCCCCCACGCCCCACGGGCCGAGCCGGAGCAGGGCGAAGACACCCGACAAAGCCGCCTGGAGGTCTTTGCCCTTGACCTGCAGGCCCAAGACCTGGGCCAACTGATCAAGCCCGGCCACCGCGATCCCGAGCAACCTGCGCACCCGGGTGGAAGCGGCCTCCCGCCGCTCCTGCCTCATCCCGTCCTCCGGAGCCTGCGCACTTGCTCCCGCCACGCTTCCACCTCTGCCTCCTGAGCCAGCCCGCGCACCACCCGCCACTTCGCCCAAACGAGCCGGACCAGAGCCGCCCGCAGGGGTTTTGGGAATCCCCGGGCGTCCGCCAGCAGGGCCAGAAACTCGTCCTCCGTCACCACGTCCGTTCCCACCTCCTCTCTCAGAAACCGGATCAACAGTTCCCGCTCCCGCCGCCTCGTCCGCACGTGCACGAGAGCCACTAGCCCCACCGGAGCCCACTCCCACAACAGCAGCCCGGCCGCGGCCACGGGCTGCCAGGGCCCTGGAGTTTTGGAGGTCCAGACCAACTCCGCAAACGCCACCGATCCTGCAGCGCCCACCGACCACCCGCCCACAAGAAGCGCCCACCGGAGCATGGGGCGGAGGTTCCACGCTTCCGCAACTTCCAGCAAGGCGCCGTACAGAGCGGGCAGCATGGCATGAGCGAGGCCGGCCCCCAACACGTGCAGCCCCACTCCGAACGCCGCGGGCGGACCGGCCCCCTGCAGGAAGACCACCAGGTGTCCTGCAAGGGCGTAGCCCACACCCACCGCGAGGCCGTAAACCGCACCGTCCAGTCCGGTTTGAGAGTCCCGGCGCACCCACGCACGCGCCGCCAGAACCGCGCCTCCCTTCACTCCCTCCTCCACCCCCCCCAGCCAATTGGGTGGGGCCGAGAGCCAGACGTGGGCGAACCCGGGCCAGCCCGCCCACGCCCCACCGAAGACCCTGGCTAGGCCCCACGCCGCGGCGGACGCCAGCCCTCCTAAGAGGGCGACCGCCACGATCTTCCCCGGGCGTCCCGCGACCGCGAGGAGGGCCAAGTAGAGCACGGTCCCGAGGAACGGCAAGAGGCTCTGCCAAACCGGCATCGGTCCCTTCCCTAACCCCTTGCGGTCGGCTCCCTCTCATCCTGCCTGCAAGCCGCCTTAAAATTCGGTTAAAGCAGGTGGGTGCGTATGCCCGGAGAGGTGTGGATCGTCCGACCGCGGCTGATGGAGCGCCTCCCCCAGGAAACCGGGTACGTGGTGTGGCTGCAGGCGCCGTATGGATTTGGGAAGACCGTGCTCCTGCAGCAGTGGGCGGACCTCCTTCGCGGGGAGGGCTGGCGGGTGGTGTGGGCGAGTGCCGCCACGGGTCCTCTCCACGAGCAGATTGGCCGGTCCCTGAGCGTCGGTCCGGCCGCCAGTTGGAAGCTCCTCCGGACCCTCCTGCTGGATCGTCCCACCCTACTCGTGCTGGACGACCTGGCCCCGGAAGCGATGCCCGAGTTGCGGCTCTCCTCGGAAGCGCTTCTGCTGGGTTTGGCGAGCCGTTCGGATCTGACCTGGTCGGAGCTCCCCAGGGCGCAGACCCAAGGGCGGCTGGTCCGGCTCACCGCGGACGATCTGCGGTTCACCCTTTCGGAGGTCCGGGAGCTTATCCGTGACGACCGGCGGGCCTACGAGGTTTGGGAGAGCTCAGGCGGCTGGCCCATCGCGGTCCACATGGCGGCCCTCACGGGAACTCTGGATCTGCGCAGAGCGCTCGTGCAGGGCGTGCGGGAATCGCTGGGGCAGGCCGAGTGGGAGGAGCTCCTGCTCCTCTCCGTCCTCCCGGTCCTCCCGGCCTCCTGTGCAGGCCGCCCTCTTTTGCGCCTTTCAGAATCCGGATTCGTGCAGCATACCCCACAGGGGTACCGCCTCCACGCCCTCTTCTCGGAGATCCTCCACGAGGCCGCGCTCGTGGAGGTCCAGCGGGTGGTGCGCAGGAGGGCTCCGCATTTGCGGTTAGACCTCCGCGCGGAGGCGTACTTCCGGTCGGGCCTGTGGAAGGAGCTGGAGGGGCTGCTGGAAAGCCCGAAGGCCCTGGATCTCGCCACGGTGGACCCCTCCGCCTTCCTCCAGTTGGGGCGGGCTCTCCCGGGACTGGGGGGCCCGTGGCGGAGGCTCGCGTACGGGATGGCCCTGTGCCTTGTGGGCCGGCTGCGGGAAGCGTTCGCCCGGCTTGAGGGCCTCGCCCGGGAGGTAGAGGATACGCATCCAGAGGTGTCCATCTGGGCCCTCGGACTCATCGCGTACAACGCGCCGGAGGTAGATCTCGGACTCGCCCTCCAGGCGGTGGAGCGAGGATGGCAACTCGTGGATCGGGTGGAGCCGCACATAGCCGCCCGGTTCCTCAACTGGGCGGTCTGGCCCCTTTGGAAAGCCGGGGCGCTGGACCGGTTTGAGGCCGCGCTCCAAGAGGCCTCCAGGCGCCTCCCGCCGGACGATCCGTACCTCTTCCACCCCATCGGATACAACCTGGCCTTCTTGCGTTGGCAGAAGGAAGGAGATCTGGAACACTACCTGGCCTGGAACCGGCGCACCGCGGAACACCAGGAGCGCACCCGCTCCTACAACCTCCCCCTTACCCTCCTCCAGATGGGCCGGCTCCTCGTGCTCCGGGGGGATCGGGAGGAGGTGATCCGGTGCTTCCAGAAGGCTCAGGCTCGGCCCGGATGGAACTTCTGGGCAGAAGCCCTCGCGGCCGCCTGGCAGGCGTACCTGGAGCGGGATCGCAAACCCTTTGAGCGGCTCGTGACCTTGGCGGAGGCCGAGGAGAACCCGGAACTGCAGGACATCCTCCGGGGCCTGTGGGCACGCACCCTGCGGGAAGGAGGCTCCCCGGACCAGGCCCTGACGGTGTCCCAGCCCGTCCGGGGCTTCTGGACGGCCTTGGAGTCGGCCCTCAGCCTCCACGCGCTCAGACGGCAAGGGGAGGCCCAGGGATACCTCCCTCCTGAACCTCGGGACCGGGAGGAGCGGGCCTTCTACCACGCGGCCCGGTACCGGATCCTGCGGTCTGAGCCGGATCTTGAAGCCCTGGTCCGGCTCACCTCCCTCGGCCCCCGGATCCTCCCCGCACTTCTGCCCGTGGGGGAGCTTCCCCGGCATCGGCCGGAGCTCGCGGACTTCTACCCCATCGAGGAGGTGCTCCGCTGCGGCTGGAAGGAGGCCATCGAGCGGCGCCGGGATGAGGTTCCGCCCCTCGTGGTGGAGCTGCTCGGACGGTTGCGGGTCTGCCGGCTGGGAGAGGAGGTCTCGCTCTCTCCCACCGCCCGCGGCCTGCTCGTCCTGCTCCTCTTGGGCCGAGATCGGGAGGCCATCGCGGAAGAGCTGTGGCCGGAGGCGGTGCCCGGGCAGGCCCGCAACAACCTCCACGTCCACCTCCACCACCTCCGCCGGGCCCTGGAACCGTGGGGGGTGTCCACCTACCTCACGCCCTCAGGCATCCAACGCGCCCGCGTAGATCTGTGGGATCTCGAAGCCGCCCTCGAGCAGGAGGACGCGGGGACCGTGCTCCGGCTCTACCGGGAGCCGGTGGCCCCGGGCGTGGACCTGCCTGCGGTGGACGAAGTCCGGTACGGCCTCCAGCAAAGGGTGCTGAATCTCCTCTACCGGCGTGGGCGGGACGCTTCTCCATCTGAAGGGATCCCGTACCTCGAGCGGGTCCTGGAGCTGGACCCGCTCCACGAGCCCGCCCTCCAGGCCCTCCTAGGCCACCTCCTGGCTCAGGGCCGCCGGGAAGCGGCGCTCAGGGCCTATCGGACCTTCTCGGAGAGGTTGCGGGCCGAGCTCAACGCCGATCCCCTACCCGAGACCCAGGCCATCCTGAACACAGCCTCCCCCCGGAGGAGATCTTAAGTCGGTTTTAAGTCACCTAGATCTAGAGTGGCCCCGGAGCACTCGACCGGAGGCGGCCGTGGAGACCCGCGCCCAACAGACCTCGGAAACCTTGACCCAGGCCCAGAAGATCGTAGCCATCGGGGGATGGTGGCTGTGGTGGATCGCCCTGGCGGGTCTGTTCCTCAAGCCGCCGAACCCTCTTCTCCGCCGCCACACCCTCTGGGCAATCGGGTGGGGGATCTTGCTCTCCGTGGTGTTCGGATTCTTTCCCCTGGTCTTTTTGGTGATCGCGGGTGCCACGGGCAACCGGACGTTCGCGGGGATCGCGACTCTCGGGGGACTGGGCTGGAACTTCCTCGGGGTTCTGGCCTGGTTCGCCGCGGCCGCGGTGAACACCTACGCCGTCCTCCAGGGCAAGGGACCTTGGCTCAGGGATTAAAACCACGCGAGGGAGGAATCCCATGCATTGGCTTTTCGCGGCGGTAGACCAACCGCGCCCATTCCTGCCGTCTCCTCCTCAGTCGGCCCCAAGCCCTCCCTCCGAGGCGCTCGTGACCATGGTGGGGGGAGGCTCAGGGGTGCTGGCAGGTGCCCTAGTCGTCCTCCTCCTCACCGCCCTGTACGTGGCCATCCTGTACTGGGCGGACCGGCACGAGAAGGAGCCCGGAAGCGTGCTGGCCGCGGCGCTGCTGGGCGGGGCCGTCGCAGCGCCGGTGCTCACGGTGGTGGTCGAGCGGCTCGCCGGCATCCGCATGTCCATTTACCCACCCGCCTTCCACGCCCTGAACGCAGCCTTCTTCGGCCCTAACCCGGCAGGCGCCTTGGTGGAGGAGGGGATGAAGGCCCTGGTGACCCTCGCGCTGTTCCGGGCCCTACCGAGGGAGTTCGACGGCGTCCTGGACGGCGTGGTGTACGGGGGAATCGTGGGCGCGGGGTTCGCCCTGGCCGAGTCGGCGGTGTACCTGTGGGACCTCTCGCGCCTCGGCTCCGCAGCGGCCAGCCTCTCCCTGTTTTTCGGGATCCTCGTGACGGGCCTCACCCACTGCGCCTTCGCAGCCCTCTTTGGCGCGTCTTTGGGTGCCGTCCGGGAGTTCCGCCTCACCGGCTCGGCGGCCTGGTGGGTTCCTGTAGGGGGGTTCGCCGTGGCCGCCTTGTACCACGCGGCCTACGACGCCCTGGCCGCGCTGCTCGCCACGGGCGCGGGTCCCGTGGGCCTCGTAGCGCTCGCCCGTGGCGTGGCGGACTGGGCAGGGGTAGTTGCTCTCGTGGTCACCGTGGTGTGGGCCTTACGGCACGAGCGGAGTGTGATCGCCCGGTACCTCCCCGTGGAAGCCCAGGAGGGCCATGTCCCCCGCGAGTACGTGGACGCGGCCCTGCAAGGCCGCTGGTCCACCCTCCCGCGAGCCGTGCGGCAGCCCCTCGCGGAGCTGGCCTTCGCCCGGAGACGGCTGGAGCGGGGGCTGGCGAACGAGGCGGAACTGCAGCTGTACCGGGACCGCATCCGGGAGGTCAGACGATGAACCGCGGCTTGCTGATCGGAGGAGGCCTCGGCTGCGGCTGCCTCACCCTGCTGGCGCTGGTAGCCGTGGTGGCCGGACTCGTCGTCTTCGCACGACCCAAGCCCACCCCGACACCCACTCCGCAGCCCACGCAACCCGTCCCGCAGCCCAGCCCCACCGGCCCTGTGCCGCCTCCACCCAGTCCCACTCCACCTCCCCCGCCGCCACCGGACCGCGGCGGGTGCCCGCAGCAGCCCGTGGCCCAAGGGCCGGAGGCGTTGGGCAAGGGGATCTGTCCGCAGCAGGCACCTGGGGTGGAGATCGGAGGCGGCATGACCGTACGCCTCGGGCCGGACGGCATGCCCACCGGGCCTGCGGGTCAGTTCCGGGTCGGCGAACGGGTGGGCGTAGACTACCTCATTCTGCGCATGGACACCCAGGTCGTCCGGTTGTTCGTGCGGGTTGAGTCCCAGGACCGCGTGATCCCGGTTACCCAGCCGGAGCCGGAAGAGAGAGCCGGTCGGTTCCTCTACCGGCTCGACACCCAGGGGGGCCAGCCTGGGCTCTACGCCTTCGTCTTGGCCGTGCCCCAGGGAAGCCAGCCCGTGGTGGTCCTCATCGTGCCCTTCGCCCTCCAGTAGGAGGTCCGGCGTGGAGACCTCGGTCACTCGCCCCTCCCTCGCCGCGGACACCTTCCTGAAGGCCGTGGGGCTTGCGGGCTTCGGGTTTGTGCTGCTCGTGCTCGCACTGCTGCAGATGCTCCTCTTCTACCAGAAGGCCGGAGGGGCGTTGCAGTTCCTCATGGCGAGCTTCGCCGCTCTGTCCGTGGTGCCCTTCTACACCGGGCTCGTCCTGCTCCTGGACCGGCACGAGAAGGAGCCGGGCTGGCTCCTTTTGGGCGCGCTGCTGTGGGGCGGGGTGGTGGCCACCTTCTTCAGCCTGATCTTCAACTCCATCGGCAGCGCCATCCTGGTCGCCCTGTTCGGGCCCAGGCTCGGCGAACAGCTGACTCCGCCCCTCGTGGCGCCCGTGGTGGAGGAGACCTCGAAGGGCCTCGCGGTCCTGCTCATCTTCCTCCTGTGGCGCCGGGAGTTCACCAACACCGTGGACGGCCTCGTCTACGGCGCCCTGGCCGGCCTCGGGTTCGCCGCCACGGAGAACATCCTGTACTTCGCGCGGTTCGTGCGGGAGGGAGGTGCCGCGGGGCTCGCCCTCGGCTTCGTGATCCGGGCGATCCTTGGAGGTCTCTCTCACTCGGTGTACACCGCCTGCACGGGCGCGGGCCTGGGATACGCGCGGGAGGCGCGGGGCGCGGCCCGGTTTTTGGCGCCCGTGCTCGGGTACTTCTGCGCCATGTTCCTCCACTTCCTGTGGAACTTCTCCGCTACCTTCGCCGTGCCGGCGGTGGCCCGCTCCGCAGGCGCCGCGGCGCTCCTCGTGCTTCCCGTGATGTCGTTTTTCATCGAAGGCATCCCGCTCTTGCTCCTCGTGGTGATCGCGTACTTCACCTGGAAGCGGGAGGTGGCAGCGATCCGAGAAGGCCTCGCCGAGGAGGTGCAGGCGGGCACCGTCCCCGCAGAAGAGGTGGAGCTGCTCACCAGACCCAGGGAACGGAGCCGGCGCCTCTGGCAAGTCCTCACCTCCAAGGGGCCAGGTGCTTGGAACTTGCTCCGCCAGCTCTACGACGCGGAGGTGGACCTGGCCTTCGCGGTGTGGAAGGCCCAGGGCGGCGCGCAGTTAGATCGCGGCGTGCACAGCCTCCGAGAACACGTACGCACCCTGCGCGAGCGGGCAAGGAACCTGGGAGTGGTATCGTGAACCTGCTTCGAACAAATCAGGCTAAAACGAGTGTCTGGGTTATAGTGGTGGCCCTGGCGGCTCTCGCCGTGGGCTTCTTCGTGCTGCTCGGCATCGGTGGGGTAGCCTGGTATTTGCTCTCCCATCGTCCAACTTCAGTTCCCGCCCCTACCGGACCACCTCCTAGTCCCAGTCCTTCCGGGCCTGTACCCCAGCCTACTGCATCACTGCCTCCTCCCGGCCCTGTGCGCTACACCCGCTACCTCGATCCTGGCGGAGAGTTCGCGGTGGACTATCCGGATAGCTGGCGGGTCTTCCCTCACCGTCAGGGTGTCGTGTTCTTCCCCTCCACGGACGACCCACGCGAAGGAACCCAGGCCTTCTTCAGCAAACTCTACGGCTCGCCAGCAAGAGGGGTGATCCCGGCCCAACAGCTGCTGGAGGAAGTCGTACAGGGCCAGCAGAGCAGGTATCCCGATTATCAGGTGGTGCAGCGGTGGGTGCGTCCGGGGCCGTTCCGGGAGACGGAGGAAGGGTACCTGGAGGCCGTGTGGACGAACGCCCGCGGAGAGCGGATGCACGGAGTGGGCCGCTTCCTGGTGTTTCACTCCGCGGCGGTACAGACGACCATGTGGCGGCTCATCGCCTACCGCTCTCAGGAGGCCGTCTGGGGGAGCTTACTCCCCGTCTTCCAGCACATGGAACAGAGCTTCCAGCCCGGGGCCACGGGCCCCGGCCCGTGGCCCTCCCCTAGTCCGACGCTGACGCCGTAGGAGGAATCCGGCCGTGCAAGGAGCTCTGAAGGATCCCCTTCGCAAGAACTACGTCGCCCTCCAGCTGGCCCTGGCGGGTCTGTTCGGACTGGTAGGGCTTCTCGTGCTGCTCCTCCTCATCGGGGAAACCGGGGGGCTTTTGCCCTTCCTCCTCGGGTCCGTGGCCTCCGTCCTGCCCGTCCCCGTCTACGTGGCTCTCATCCTGTGGGTTGACCGGCACGAGAAGGAGCCCGGGTGGCTGCTGCTGGCCACCTTCCTGTGGGGCTCCACGGTGGCCTTGCTCCTCGGCTACGTCTTCAACACTCTGGTGGCCGCCATCCTGCAGGCCCTCCTGGGTCCCCTTTGGGCCACCCGGATCACGTTCAGCGTCGTCACGCCCCTGGTGGAGGAGACCGCCAAAGGTGTGGCGCTGCTGGGCATGGCGCTCGCGGTGCGGGACGAGTTCGACAATCTCACGGACGGCCTCGTATACGGAGCGCTCGTGGGTCTGGGCTTCGGGGTGGCGGAGAACGTCTTTTACCTGGGGCGTGCGTTCAAGGCCGGAGGCCTCGGAGGCCTCACCGAGCTGTTCTTCCTCCGTGTGATCCTCCTCGGCCTCATGCATTCGATCTGGACGGGGTGCACGGGAGCAGGGGTCGGGTACGCCCGGGAGCGTGGGGGAGCCGCACGGTTCCTCGCGCCCGTGGCCGGGTACGTGGGGGCGGTCTTCCTGCACGCCCTGTGGAACTCCGCCAACGTGGGCCTCGAGGCCGCCGTGGGACCGAGGGCGCTGCTGCTCGCCCCTGTCCTGTTCGGGGTCATCCTCCTCCCCGGCATCCTTCTCCTCGGTACCCTCGCCTACCTCTGCGAGCGCCGGGAGCGGGAAGTCTTGCGATCTTACCTCCTGGATCTCGTGACGTCCGGGGAGCTCTCGGAGGACGAACTGCGGGTGGTGGCGGGCCGGGAGAAGTCCAGGCGGCTGTGGCGGGCATGGGCACAGAAGGGACCTTCCGGATGGCTCGCCCTCCGCCAGTTCTACGACGCCCTGGCGGAACTGGCCTTCGCCCGGTGGAGGGCCGCGCAGGGCAGGCCTCCGGGCGTCCCCGAAGAGGACCTGCGGGCCAGGGTGCGCGCCCTCCGGGAGCGGGTGCAGGCTCTCGGGCTGGGGGGGTGAACGCTTGAGCGCCGCCCTACCCCGGACGGCCCTGCTCCTCACCATCTCAACTGCCCTCTCTCTGGCCCCCTACACGGACCCCGAAGGGACCTTCCGGGTGCTGAGGCCTGTGGACTGGAAGGTGGAGCGCGTCCGGGTGGGGCTTCTGGAAACCGTGTTCTACCGGGACCACCCCCGCCGGGGCCCGCGGGTGGTGGTGATCCCGGAAGCGCCCGTGGCCGCCTCCACCCTCCGGGAGGCAACCTGCTTGCTGCTGCAGTACGTCCGGCCCGCCGACCCCTCAGCTCCACCTCGGCCCGGCCCCTGGCCGCAGCGGACCTGCCCTTTTTCGTGGTCGCTCCGAGCCCCCTCCGGTACTTCCGGGGAAGGCGATGCCACGTGGCGGGCCGACACCGTGCACGAACGCGCCCTGTTCCGGATCCGCTCACTCGCCAAGGCCAGTGACGGAAGCCTGCAGGTGGCGTTTCTGGCCGCGGTGGCCCCGGCCGGAGATTTCGCCGCTTTCGGCGCCACTTTCCGACGAATCCTGCGCTCTTACCGGGCGCCCTGAGGGAGGGGAATGACGGGCAACCCGCGAGATCCGCAACCGTTCCCGCTCCTCCAGTGGTTCGCGGGGCTCGCCCTGTGCATCCTCATCTTCTTCGCGGGCGCCCTGAACATCTTTCTCAAACTCCCCAAGGGCGGGGTCGTGCCTTTCCTGCTGACCACCCTTGCCGCCTTTTCCGTGGTCCCGTTTTACGCCCTCCTGATCCTATTCCTGGACCGTCACGAGCGGGAGCCGGGTTGGCTGTCGCTGGCAGCCTTTTTCTGGGGCGCCGCGGTCGCGACCCTGTTCGCCGGGATCGCCAACACCCTCCTCCACGCCCTGTTTAGAGCCCTCCTGGGTCCCAAGCTCGGCGACGTCTTCTGGCCGCCCCTCGCCGCACCCCTCACGGAGGAGACCGCCAAGGGCCTGGTTGTCCTCCTCATCGCCGCCGTCTGGCGTCACGAGTTCCACAACACCCTGGACGGGATCGTCTACGGGGCCCTCGCGGGCTTGGGGTTCGCCGCGGTGGAGAACGTGAGCTACTTCCTCCGGGCCCTCGAACAGGGAGGGCTCGCGGCCCTCGGGATCAGCTTCTAAGTGCGAGCTCTGCTGGGGGGGCTCAGCCACTCCGCCTACACCGCGTGCACCGGCGCGGGGATCGGATACGCGCGGGAGGCGAAGACCCCGGCCGAGCGGGTAACCGCGCCGCTTGTGGGCTACTTCCTCGCCATGTTCCTGCACTTCGCTTGGAACTTCACCGCGAGCGTCCTGTCCCCCGTGTTCGACCGGTTAACCGGCGGGAGCCTCCTCCTGGACCTGTTCGTGGTCATGCCCCTGACCGTCGCAGTCCTGGAAGGGCCCGCCTGGGTCACCCTGTTGCTCCTGGCACACCTGGCCTGGAAGCAAGAGCGGTCCCTGATCGCCTCCCACCTCCAGGACGAGCCCGAGGACGTGGTGCGGAAGGAAGAGCTCCCCCTTTTGCTCTCCCCACTCCGCCGCTTCCGCCTCCTCTGGCAGGCCTTAGGCCGGTCCGGGGTCCGGCAGTGGGCCGACCTGCGGGCCCTCTTTGACCTCCTGGCCGACTTCGCCTTCGCCAGGCACGACGTGGCGCAGGGCCGACGTCCACTCGCGGAGCTGGACCGGTACCGGGCCAGGATCCGGGAGCTCCGCCGCCGCCTCGGAACGGCCTCCCTGGGGAAGGCGTCATGATCCTCGCTGCCGAACTCCGAGAAGTCCTCCGGCGCGCCTTGCGGCGTGTCCTTGACCTTCCCGCGGCCCTCGAAGCCCTCGAGCGGCAACGGCGCCGCTTCGTTTTCTACCGTTTCCTGTTCTTGCCAGCCCTATCCCTCCCGTGGGTGGGAGCCCTGGTAGCAACCCTGATCCGGCCCGAATCCCCGCTCTTTGTGCTCGGGTTCGTCGGAGGGGTCACGGTTCTGTTGATTTACCTGGCCGGGTACTCCCGTCTTACCCAGGCCCTCACCACTGCCCTCAGACAAAGCGCAGTAGCTCCGGCCCTCCGAGTTGTGGGCTTCCAACCCCAAGGTGGAGCGCCGCGCGACGCCGAGACCGCGCAAACAAACGTTCTGCTCAAGATCTTTCCCGCTTTGGCCCTCTCGTTTTCTCGCTTCCTCAGGCCGACACGCGAACTCCAGCTGCACCACCTCGGGCTCAAAGAGCTTGGAGCCCACAAGGTGTACGTGACGCACGTGTATGCCGCCGTCCGCGGGAAGGGGTGGGTTCGGACGCTGTTTTTGGGGCCTGTGGCCAGTGCTTCTTGCCCGGACGGTCAGGAGATCCTGGTCGTCCGGGAGATGGGAGTCCTCGGCGTCCTGGAAGACGTGAAGCGCGGGCTCACCGGACTGCGGCGGGTCGAACTCCCAGACCCCACCTTCGAGGCCCTCTACAGCGTCTACGCCCGGACCGAAGCGGTGGCCGCAGCCCTCCGCCCGGCCCTTCGGGACGCCCTCGTTCAGCTCGCCCGGGACTCCTCAACAAGACCCTTGGTCGCCTTCCGTGACGGGTGGGTCCACGTCTTCATCCCCCACCAGGGCTTCCTGACGCCCCACCGTTGGGCCTCCGTCTCCGAAGACCGCTTGATCTCAGACCTGGAAGCCCTGCTCCAGGCCACCTTGCTTGCCGCCGTGGCCGCGGGAGCCTCTCCCGCGGAGCTCCTCGCCTCCCTGCGGGAATCCACCGCGTAAGGAGGTCCTCCTGCGCGGTTACCTTACTCGGTTGCGGCTAGCTCACCGTATTGCGCTCACGGCCGTCCTCGGCCTCGTGGTCGTAGGCGCCGCCGCGCTCTTCTACCCCTACTACCGGGCCGACCGCAGGGCCACCCTAGCCGCTTCCCTCGTCTTCCTGCTCCCCTTCGAGGTGCGGTAGGAGACCGCCTCTGGGAAGGCAACTACGGCACCACCCGCACCTGGTAGCGCCGGAGGGTCTGGAGGACCCGTACCTTCTGAGGGTCGCCCAGCCGCATGAAGTCAAACTTGAGCAGTTTCGTGCGGGGGCTGTAGGCGACGACGAAGATGGCCGTCTCTGTCACCAGCATGTAGCCCCGTTCGCCGGTCACCCCGTCCCCGTCCAGGTCCACGTCCACGATGCCCCGCCGCAGAGGGAGCACGGATCTGGGATCGTCCCGCTTGAGGGGTACCCGGAGGAGGGGCTTGTCCGGGTCCACCGGACACAGCCAGGCGTCTAAACCCGTGGGTCTGCCCGAACCGTCCAGGACCTCGCACCGGGAAGTCAGCAGGAGGTCCTGGGCCGCGTTCCGGTAGTGGCCCTGCGCGGTCCGCTCCAGCCGGAAAAACACCTTCTCTCCCACGGGGGCAGTGCGGACCACCACCTCCCCCCGCAGCTCCCGCTCCCACCCTCCCACGGTCCGCACCTCGTAGCCCCGGGCCGCGAGGCCCACGGGCGCCGCTGCGACGAACACCGCCAGGATCAGGCTGCGAATCACGCTCCCTTGGTACTACCCGGGCCTTAAGGTCTTCTTAAAAGCCCTCCCCGCAGGCACCCGGAGCAGCGCCTGCATGAACCCATCCTGCGGCCGTTAAGACCTCCTTAAGCCCGCTCCCCTACACTTCCAGCCAAACCCGCCTCGCGGAGGTGAACCATGAGTCTGAGGGCACCCACGGCTTCCCTGTTGGTGCTCGGGTTGGTCGTCGCCCTGCTCTCTACCGCCCGGGCCGAAGACCCCCCCATGGAACGCCCCACCTGGCGAGTGGGTGACCGGTGGGTCTATCGGGGGAATGGAGACCGCGGCCCCTATCGCACCACGGACACGGTGAAGCGCGTCGGCCAGTACGAAGGCCGGCCCGCCTACTTCCTGGAGAGGGTCACCGAGCTTCTGGATGGCTCACATCGGTGGGTCTTTACTGTCGTCTTCGACCAGGACCTCTATTACATCGCGCAGCTCGACGCGCGGGGGCGGCTTGAGGAAAAGGTTATGTGGCAGCTCTTCCGCTGGCCCTTGAGGCCCTGGGACCATCGCGAGTTTGAGTACACCTGGTACTCTAGCCTGGTGGAGGAGGACGGAACTTGGACGGTCGGCAAGGGCAGGCTCCACCAGTGGGTCCTCGGGTGGGAGGTCGTCGAGACCTCTGCCGGGAAGTTCCGCGCCCTCCGGTACCACGTTGTCGACCGATTTTACGACCCGCAGGGGCAGGCCACCGGCCATGCGATCGAGGAAGGCTGGCTTTCCCCAGACGCCCGCAACTGGGTGCGTTGATCGTTGGAAGCGCCTAGGAAACCGTGTCGACTGGACCGAGGATGAACTGGTGGAATTCCAACCGGCCCGGTAGGCAGTAGAAGGACGAGTCGGGCGGCTCCTCCCGCGGTCGGCCGGAGCGTGCGAAACTAAAGGGGAGGGGCCGTGGAATCCGACCGGGAGACCTTTGTAGAAGTGCCGGCCGCGGGGGCTCTCCTCCGCGGTGACCTCGGGATCCCCCCGCGGGTGGCGGGGGTCGTGCTCTTCGCCCACGGGAGCGGGAGCAGCCGCCACAGCCCCCGCAACCGGTTTGTGGCCGCGGAGCTCCGGCGTCGGGGCCTTGCCACCCTCCTCACCGACCTCCTCACTCCTGAAGAGGAAGCCGTTGACCTGCGAACCGCCCAGTACCGATTCGACATCCCGCTTTTGGGCCGCCGGCTCGTGGGCTTGGTGGACTGGCTTACGGAACACCCGCAGACGAGGGCGCTGCGTATCGGCCTCTTCGGCGCGAGCACAGGGGCGGCCGCGGCTCTCATCGCGGCCGCCGAGCGGCCCGAGTCCGTCCGGGCGGTGGTGAGCCGGGGCGGACGGCCGGACCTCGCGGCATCCGTGCTGGACCGGGTTCGGGCTCCCACCCTTCTCATCGTGGGTGGGGCGGACCTTCCGGTGCTCCGGATCAACGAGGAAGCCCTGCAAAGGCTCCGGTGCGAGAAGCGCCTCGTCGTCGTCCCGGGCTCAGGACACCTCTTCGAGGAACCCGGAGCCCTGGAAGAAGTGGCGCGGCTCGCGGCGGAATGGTTCGGTCAATACCTATCCCGCACCTCTGAGGCTCAGACGCCCGATCGCTGCTGAACCCCGAGCCTCCGCGTCCGAGCCTCCCACGCCGCCGCCCCGGACCGCCACCCGAGGAGCAGTAATCCGGTGACCAGGAGGCTCACCAGCGCGAAAGTGGCGGTGCCCGCGCTCAAGAGGGGCCGTCCCAGGAACACCTGGCGCAGCAGCACTCCCACCAGGATCCCCACGGGCCAGGCCCCGAGCCACCCGGTGCGCACGGATCGCCGGTACGTCCCCAGCACCCGGCTCACCACGGCCCACGAGAGGAGAAAGGGCAGCCCGGTGCGCAGGAGAGCATCGGAATCGGGAACCCCACCGTGGGCGCGCACGCCGAGCAGGGTGAAGAGCAGGAGCACGAGCCCGTCTCCGACCGCCAGCGCGAAGCGGCTCATCCGAGCAGGTCCGCCCACCGTCCGAAGACGACCGCGCCGCAGGCCCGAAGCCCAGGAAGGTATCTCTCCGCGGCCGAACTCACCTCTTCCGGGTCCACCCCGGCCCGCAGGAGGTCTTCCGGGAACGCCTCCACCATGGCCCGGACCGTGGCCCCGTCCACCTCCAGGTGGAACAGGAGCCCGTACGCGCGGTCGCCGTACCGGAAGGCCTGGTGGGGCGTCCGCTCGCTGCGGGCGAGCCCGGTGGCCCCGGCCGGGACG